>RRZT011293603.1_pt1 | contig 32899 bp, 33 predicted proteins | sample 2165551 | NCBI WGS metagenome assembly RRZT01 (sample SAMN10456910, study PRJNA506462) | wastewater metagenome | biome: wastewater; feature: sludge; material: wastewater sludge; isolation source: wastewater sludge with Escherichia coli K12::gfp cells carrying plasmid... | place: USA: Moscow, Idaho...
GCCATAAAAACTCTGCAGTTCGCAAAAACAACCTAGTCCTCATTTCCCAACGCACCACATTAGCCCATTGATTAATCAATAAAGGTAAATCTCTATAGGACTGAACCCATCCTTTGTATGTAGACCAAATAATAGCTTCACTTGTAGGACGAACAATCAATTCCTCTTCCAACTTTGCATTAGGATCTACCATTAACTTGCCCGGCTTGTCTGGGTCATTTTTCAATCTATAGTGAGTTACGATAGCGCATTCTTTTGCAAATCCCTCTGCATTTTTCTCTTCAGCTTCAAACATGCTTTTTGGAACAAATAATGGAAAGTAAGCATTTTGATGTCCTGTTTCCTTAAACATTCGGTCTAATTCGGCTTGCATTTTCTCCCATATTGCATATCCGTACGGCTTAATAACCATACAACCTCTAACTCCTGAATTTTCGGCTAAATCGGCCTTGACAACCAATTCGTTATACCACTTTGAATAATCTTCTGATCTTGTAGTTAGGTTCTTACTCATATTGAATAGTTTGGCATAAATTTTGCATTAATAATTTTACGTAAATAGTTACGCAAAACTAACTATTTTTGCAATGTGCAACAATAAAATCTCCATATATATGAAAACTAGTACTCTTTCCTTCAAAAACACTTCAATATATTATATTGTTGGGTTTATCAGCGTCCTATTGACTTCTTGTGGCTCGTACCAAAACAGCTCTTACTATGATTCTGATGGGATTTATGGTACGACCTCTAATAGAACTATTGAGACAAGGGCTCAAAACACTCCAAACAATCAATACAAAGATTATTTTGGGTCTTTACAAAACAACCAACCTGTTAAGATCTTTACAGATGTTGAAAATTACAATGACTATAGTTTAGAAAACGATACGTTGCAATACAATGATAAAAACTATCCGGGTTGGGGCAGCAATCCTCAAAGCGTAAGCGTCAATTTTTACAATACCGGATGGGGTATAAACAACTGGTACGGAAATTACTGGTATGGAAATAACTGGTATGGCAACAACTACTACGGAAATGGTTGGTATCGAAACAACTGGTACGGAAACAATTGGGGATGGAATAGTGGTTTTGGCTGGGGAATGAATATTGGTTTTGGTTGGAATAATTGGTATGGAAATAACTGGTATGGCAACAACTGGGGACATTCAAATTATTACGATAACAGAACGCGCTCCTATAATTCAGGTAGAAGAGGCGCTACTTATAATAATTCAGCAAACGGCTCCAGAGTTTCTGGAAGTTATTATAGAACACAAGACAACACTATTAGTAGAAGAGCTATTAACCAAGACTATAGACAAAACAATGATTTCAATAGAAATTCCTCTAATAGAGTGAATAGAACAGCCCCTACTTTTTCAAGAAATCAAGCAACACCGCAAAACAACAATCAAAGCGCTCCAAGAAGAGGTAATATCAATAATGGACGTACGAACAATGCGCCTTCAAGATCCGATGCACCAACTTACAGAAACGACAGTAATTCTAGATCATCCAATCCAACATCAAGAAGTGATGATAATTCTAGATCCTACAGCCCAAGCTCTAATAGCAACTCTAGATCTAATAATTCTAGTGGCAGCGGAAGATCAGCTAGCAGCGGCAGAGGCGGCAGAGGGTAATTTAATTTTCTTATTTTATAGTATTCAATGATAACATTCAAATCACATGAAAAAATATATATTTTTATTTGCCTTAGGCTTGACCGCAAGTGTTGCGCAGTCACAAGAAATCTCTGATGCTTTGCGTTATTCGCAAGATGATTTGAACGGAACAGCCCGGTTTAGAGCCATGAGTGGTGCTTTTGGAGCACTTGGTGGTGATTTATCCTCTATCTATGTAAATCCAGCAGGTTCTGCCGTTTTTTTAAACAACCAAATGGGGCTTACGCTAAGTAGTTTCAATATTAAAAACAATTCAAATTATTTTGGTACCAAAACTTCCGACAAAGAAAATTCAATTGATTTGAATCAGGCAGGAGCTGTTTTTGTATTTAATAATAGAAAAGATAGCGACTGGAGAAAAATCTCACTGGGAGTTAATTATGAAAAAACCAATGATTTTACTAATCGAGTATTTTCAGCAGGAACAAATCCAACTAATTCTATAGACAAATACTTTTTGAGTTATGCCAATACTGGAAATAATGGAGCACCCGTACCACAACAATTTGTAAATAGAGAAGCAGGAGAATCAATCTCAGATTTATATTCTTACTTAGGAAGTAATTTACCAAACAATCAATACCCCTCTTTAAACGGTTTTGCTGCTCAGCAAGCAATGATTGCTTTTTATAATCAAGGCTTTGTTATTGATGCTGATGATGTCAACAACCCAAATAGCACCTATTCATCACTGATACCTGCTGGAGGAAATTATTATCAAGAAAATTCAGTTTATAGCACTGGTTATAATGGCAAACTATCATTTAACGCTGCTACATCTTATAAAGACAAATTATACATTGGTTTAAATTTAAACTCTCATTTTACAGATCTACAAAGAACTTCTCGTTTTTATGAAGACAATAATGCTCCATTGACTAGTAATTATACTGTTTCTATGGTACAGTTTGATAATACCTTAAACACTTACGGAACGGGGTTCTCGTTCCAATTGGGAGCTATTGCTAAACTGACAAATGAGGTTCGTTTAGGATTGGCATACGAATCCTCTACTTGGTATAACTTGAATGATGAGCTTTCTCAAAAACTTGTTGTAGTTAGCAGTGCTTCTACTGGAAATGACATCACTGATTCAGTAGATCCAAGAGTTGTTAATATTTACGAAGCCTATAAATTGCAATCACCAAGTAAATTAACTGGAAGTTTTGCTTATGTTTTTGGAAAATCTGGACTCATTAGTATTGATTATGCGATAAAAGATTACAGCAAAACTAAATTCAAACCAGAAAATGATTCGTTTTTTAATGCATTAAATAGCAATATGAATTCTATGTTGGACACAACAGGTGAATTGAGAATAGGTGCTGAGTATAAAATTGAAGCGTTAAGTTTAAGAGCTGGGTATCGCTATGAACAAAGTCCATACAAAAATGGAGTTACCATAGGAGACTTAACAGGTTATTCAGCAGGTTTAGGTTATAATTTTGGCTCAACTAAACTAGATTTAGCTTACTCCTACGCTAAAAGAAATTCGCAACAAGGATTCTTTGGGCAAGGATTTACTGACGGAGCAAAAATCGATGCAATAAACAACAATGTTTCACTAACATTATTGTTTGAATTGTAACAATATCCAAGAAATAAAATTTAGAATCCGTTTCGTGATTATGAAACGGATTTTTTTTAGTCCTGATAGCAGTGAAAATCCTCCCGTTTTTTTTTCGCGAGATTGCAACGTATAGCAGGAATAGCTCCACAAAAACACTGAAAAGGAACTGAAATAAGTTCAGTTTGAATAAAAAATTGTAATTTTGCAAAATTCCCAAATTATCGGGATTCTAATGTTATGAGAACTAAGTCGTTAAAAAAGAATAAAATAAACGTAATCACTCTTGGGTGTTCAAAAAATGTGTATGACAGTGAAGTGCTTATGGGTCAGCTTCGCGCAAGCGGAAAAGATGTTACACATGAAGCACCAGAAGCCGAAGAAGGAAACATTATTGTGATAAATACCTGCGGATTCATTGATAATGCTAAGGCTGAATCAGTGAATATGATTCTGGAATATGCTGACAAGAAAGAAAGAGGATTGGTCGATAAAGTGTTTGTTACCGGATGTTTATCTGAACGTTACAGACCAGATTTAGAAAAAGAGATCCCAAATGTAGATCAGTTTTTTGGAACAACTGAGTTGCCACAATTATTGAAAGCGTTAGGAGCAGATTATAAGCATGAGTTATTAGGAGAACGATTGACTACAACTCCAAAAAACTATGCTTATTTAAAAATTTCCGAAGGTTGCGACAGACCGTGCAGCTTTTGTGCAATTCCATTAATGCGAGGAAAAAACGTTTCACAAACTATTGAAAAGTTAGTTAAAGAAGCAGAAGGCTTGGCTAAAAATGGTGTGAAAGAATTGATTTTGATCGCGCAGGACTTAACCTATTACGGTTTAGATATTTACAAGAAAAGAGCTCTAGGAGAATTATTGGAAGCCTTAGTAAAAGTAGAAGGAATCGAATGGATTCGTTTGCATTATGCCTTCCCAACTGGTTTCCCAATGGATGTTCTGGAAATCATGAAACGCGAGCCTAAAATTTGTAATTACTTAGATATTCCATTGCAACACATTACAGATTCTATTTTGAAATCGATGCGTCGCGGAACTACTCAAGAGAAAACAACAAAATTATTAAAAGATTTCCGTGCCGCAGTTCCAGGAATGGCTATTCGTACCACATTGATTGTAGGATACCCAGGAGAAACACAAGAGGATTTCAACACATTGAAAGATTTTGTTCAAGAAATGAAGTTTGACAGAATGGGTTGTTTTGCTTATTCTCATGAAGAAAACACCCATGCCTACTTATTGGAAGATGATGTTCCTGATGCTGTAAAACAAGAGCGCGCCAACGAAATCATGGAATTACAATCTCAAATTTCTTGGGATTTAAATCAGGAAAAAGTAGGTCAAACATTCAAATGCATCATCGACAGAAAAGAAGGTGGTCATTTTGTAGGTCGTACTGAATATGACAGTCCTGATGTAGATAATGAAGTCCTTATTGATGCATCTAAACATTATGTAAAAACTGGTGAGTTTGTAATGATCAAAATTATCGAAGCTACAGAATTTGATTTATACGGAGAGCCAGTATAATTTTTTTGACATAATTATTTTAAAAACGCTATTTATGAAACAAATCCAAACTATTTTAATTTTCGCATTTGTAGTATTAGCCACAAATACTATTTCTGCACAATACGGAAATGGCGGGTACAATAACGGCTATAATAATGGTTACGGAAATAATTACGGTAGCAATCGCCGAATGAATAACGGAATGGACCAATCAATGTCTCAGCAAAAACCAAAAGAAATTCCTGTTGAAGAAACCGTTGGGAAAATAATGGAGCGACTTAAACCAGAACTCACTCTCGATGAACTTCAGGTAATTGCAATCTCTAATATCCTCAACGAAAGTATAAGAACACAAGGCATGCTTATAAAAGCAGAGGTAAGCCAAGAAGACAAAATGAAAAACATTGAAGCTCTTTCAGAAACTACTGACAGAAAGATAACGGAATTATTGAACAAAGATCAAAAGGAAAAATACATTACTCTAAATGAGGAAGCGAAAAATCCAAAAAAATCCAAGAAAAAGAAATCTAAATAATTAATTGCAGTCCATTGTTAAGAAAACCTCATGAGAAAATTTTTTTATTATCTGATTTTTGTAAGTATTGTTACTTCCTGTGCTACAAACCCTTATAAAAAAAGCGAGAAAGTATATGATGAAAAACTAAAATCATTACAAGAAACTATTTCAAATAAAGAACCTGTCACTTTACCGTTGGTTACTAATTACAAAATTACGATAGACTCTTTATACTCTGAACAATTGCTTAATGTTAAAGATTCTATCTCAAAAATTGGGCTAACAATATTGAAAAATGGAGTAAATACAGAGTGGATTGGTACCGTAAATTTTAATCTAAGGAAACCTAATTTGGTAATCATTCATCATACTGCTCAAGACTCTATACAACAAACTATAAAAACATTTACACTAGCCCGCACACAAGTAAGCGCCCATTATGTAATAGGAGATGACGGTCGAGTTATACAAATGCTAAATGATTACCTGAGAGCTTGGCATGCCGGAAATGGTTCTTGGGGAAAAAACACTGATATCAATTCGACCTCTATAGGTATTGAATTGGACAACAATGGTTCAGAACCATTTTCTGAATTACAAATCAATAGCTTGATAGCTCTTTTAACAAAGTTAAAAAAAGACTATAATATTCCTACGCAAAATATTATAGGTCACTCTGATATTGCTCCAAGTCGAAAAGTGGATCCAAGTGTTCTATTTCCTTGGAAGACATTGGCTGAAAAAGGATTTGGAATATGGCCTGACGAAGTATTAGAACCGGCTCCAGTTGATTTTAATGCTGAACAAGGGTTGCGAATTATAGGCTATAATACTACAAATTTACCTGCAGCAATAACTGCTTTCAAGTTGCATTTTATTCAAAATGATCTAAATTCTCTTTTAGACGAAAAAACAGTAAACACGATTTATTCTGTTTATAAAAAACAATAATTAGCAACACAATTAAACAATAAAAACGGTTTTTTGAATGATTCAAAAAACCGTTTTTATTGTCTATATCATTTTCGTACCGCATATTCAACATCGCTAAAACAGGCTTTAATAGTTGTCAAAAAGCATAAATAAAAAAACTACCACTTCACTAAAACAACATCTTTGCGGTAAAAAAATTATAGGAATTAGAATGAATAAGTTGTTGCTAGTAAAGCATAGGCTGTCAAGCCCTTTGGCGCAGCATTACTATCTGTAAAAATATCTTCTGAAGCAATGTCAAAACGAAATTCAGGAATAATTGTTAAATTTCCCACTTTATAATTTAAGGATAATGTATTGCCTATTACGCTCGTTCCTGTTAACAAACCAAGTCTATCTGTAGCTTGTTTAGCATCTAGATATTCTAATCTGTAAGCTACACTTGATGACTCTTTTACTATGAAATTTACATAACCTACTAAAGAAAACCATTCCCCATCTAGTGCGCTATCTAAATCATTAGTGGTTAATGCATACGTACCATTGAAACCTAAAGAAAAAGCTTTACTCAATTTCTTTTTCCCAACAAAATCAAATTGCGTTTTATTTTCATCAGAGGAAGGATTGCTACTCCCAGAAGTTACATTAAAATAAGCACTGCCAGTATCTCCCAAAAATGCCAGTTGTCCAATAAAAGTTTTCTGTGTAGAACCTGCATCTATTGTAGATTTCAGATCAGTTGGATTAGAAACTCCGGCCATAAAACTAAATTTATTAGAAGTATATTGTACTTTTATACCAGTATTAAAAAATGGACCATACGTAAATGCATAAGACATACTGTAATTTTTATTATCTACTGCATCCACTAATTCATATCCTACGTGAGTGGCAAAACTACCCAAAGTAACTTTAAATTTATCTGAAAATTTATAAGTGAAATTTAATTGCTTAATGATAAATGTTTTTACTCCATCATTATAGGTAAACTGAGCAGCCCTGTTTCCGAAACCTAAATCAACAAAAATGGATCCTTTATCCATTTTATGTGAAGCTTCAATAGAAGCCATTCCCAATTCAAATGAATCATGAGAATATGTAAAACTGGTCAAACTGTTATCGATTCCAGAGAAATCATATTTATAATAAGCATCAGCAGATCCGTAAAAAGTAGTAAAGGGAATCACGACAGTTTTTTGTGCAAATAAAAAAGTTGTTGTTAGCATTAATACTAAAGCAGCTAGTTGGCTTTTCATCTTTAGGTTATTTTAAGTTACTATTTAATTTTAGTTAGAGAAAATCAAGCTTTCATCAATAGTGATTTTTTTTTAACGCTTGTATCAATATGAAATTACCTTTCTCAGCAGCAAATTTATTACTTTTACACCACTTGAAATATCATTCATAACCTTTTTATTTTGAATTATAAAAAACTAGAAATAAACAAAAAGAAACTGTTTCGTAATTAAAGTTTGATTAATTGAATCTAGTAGTTTAAATAATTGCCTAAAATATCTTTTATTCCAAGAACATTTAGACGCGAGATTAACAAGAATACAACCCATTATTTTTTTGTTTTTAGTGACACAAAAATTCTTATTATTCAATAATCAGTGATTTCATATTCATGAATTCTTTGATTCCGACGGTTCCTAACTCCCTACCATACCCTGATTTTTTTATTCCTCCAAAGGGAACTCTAGAATCCGATCGCACAAGTGAATTTACAAAAACGTTACCGGCTTCCATCTTTCTTGCTAACTGGAAAGCGTTCTCAAGGTCTTTGGTCCAGATTGACGAAGCCAAGCCATACCGATGATTGTTTGCAATTGTTACAGCATCATTTTCGTCTTTGGCTCTAATAACAGTCGCTAGTGGTCCAAAAGTTTCTTCTTGAAAAGCAACAGAATCTACGGTTACAAAATCAATTAATGTGGGTTGGAAATTACAATTTTCCCTTTCTCCACCGAGTATTAATTTAGCTCCTTGTTGTAAGGATTGTTCCAGTTGATGTTCTAATTTTTCTGCTAAATCCAATCGAGCCAACGGTCCCATATTAATTCCTTGTTGTAATGGATTTCCTTGTTGCAACGATTGTATTTTTTGAGCAAAAAGTACTCCAAATTCATCCGCAACTTTTTCAGTAACTATAAAACGTTTGGCACAAATACAAGCCTGCCCAGCATTTAGCATTCTGGATTGTGTAGCCACTGTTGCTGCTTTCTCCAGATCAGCATCATGCAAAACTATAAAAGCATCTGAACCACCCAGTTCCATAACCGATTTTTTAATGTATTTTCCAGCCAATGAAGCTACAGATGAACCTGCCTTTTCACTCCCTGTCAAGGTCACACCACAGATTATATCAGAAGCAATTACACTTTCGACTTGTGGAATATCAATGGTAATTTGTTGAAAAACACCTTTGGGAAAACCGGCTTCCAAAAATGCGTTTTCAATTGCTTTGGCACAACCAATAACGTTTGGCGCATGTTTCAAAAGCGTTACATTACCCGACATAATTGTTGGAGCTGCATAACGCAATACTTGCCAAAAAGGATAATTCCAAGGCATTATTGCAAAGACAACTCCCATTGGATCATAAACTGACAAGCTCTTAAAAGGGGTATCGTAATATTCCTCTTTCAGCATTTGTTCAGCATTTTCAGCATAGAAGTCGCAATTTCCAGCTGATTTTTCTACCTCAGCAATGCTTTCAGATACAATCTTACCCATTTCATTGGTAATCAACAATCCTAATTTCTCTTTATTTTCTCTTAAAATACGAGCAAGATTCTGCATCTTATCAGCTCTTTCCTGAAAGGAAGTATTTTTCCATTCTTTAAAAGCGCGTTCTGATAGTTGTAATTTGCGATTCAATTGCGCATCTGTCAATACTTCATGTACTGCAATCACTTCCTGTGAAAAAGGATTTATCGATTTAAATACCATCTTTGCTCTATTTGAAATTATTTGTTAAAAACGAGAATCAAATTATTATTCTAAAACACATTCAATTTCCGCTAATTCTGCTTTGGTAAAATATAGGTTTTGCAAACTTTCAATGTTATTATTTAGTTGACTAACAGAACTTGCACCAATTAGCACTGAAGTAATTCGTTTGTCTTTTAAGATCCAAGCCAAAGCCATTTGAGCTAAAGTTTGATTTCTTTTTTTGGCAATATCATTTAATGCAATAATTTTTTGAATTTTCACTTCAGAAACATCTTCTAATAGTAAATGTCCGTTTGGATTAAAGGCTCTGGAATTTTCTGGGATTCCTTTTAAATATTTATCAGTTAAAAGTCCTTGTGCCAAAGGTGAAAAAGCAATGCAGCCTACTCCTTTTTCTTCGAGAACATCCAATAAACCCTCTTCGGGCTGCCTTACAAACATGGAGTATTTTACTTGATGAATCAAACAAGGCGTGCCTAAGCGTTTTAGGATTCCAGTTGCTTCCTTAGTTTGTTCGGGATTATAATTAGAAATCCCAGCATACAAAGCTTTCCCGCTTCGAACTGCATAATCCAAAGCCATCATGGTTTCTTCCAAAGGAGTTTCAGGATCAAACCGATGGGAATAAAAAATATCTACATAATCCAGATTCATACGTTTTAAACTCTGATCTAAACTGGACAATAGATATTTTCGAGACCCCCAATCGCCATAAGGCCCTTTCCACATGGTGTAACCAGCTTTTGTAGAAATAACAATCTCATCGCGAAGATTACCTTGAGAATTCTTTTTTAATATTGTACCAAAATTAGTTTCTGCAGACCCAGGAACAGGGCCATAATTATTGGCTAAATCAAAATGAGTAATTCCTTTATCAAAAGCGGCTTTGACAATGCTTTCTCCGTTTTCAAAAATATCGACAGAGCCGAAATTATGCCATAATCCGAAAGAAATTTGAGGTAATAACAAACCACTTTTGCCACATCTATTGTATTTCATTGTATTTGTTTTTTTTAACTAAAATTCTTGATTATTCAAAGTTAAGCCAACCATTTTTAATTTTCCTTTTTTTAATTTGAATAATTTGAATTAACAAAAAACCAGCTTAATAAGCTGGTCTTACTATTGAATAACAATACTAAAATTATTTAAAAAGCAATTACAAAGGAATGTTTCCGTGCTTTCTATTTGGAGTTATACTCACTTTATTTTCGAGCATACTAAAGGCTTTTATCAATTTGCGTCTTGTGTCTTGCGGTAAGATTACCTCATCCACAAAACCACGCTGCGCTGCAGTATAAGGATTTGCAAATAATTCAGCATATTCCGCTTCTTTTTCTAAAAGTTTAGCTTCGTGGTCCTCGGCTTCGTTAATTTCTTTTTTAAAGATAATTTCGCTGGCACCTTTGGCTCCCATCACGGCGACTTCGGCGCTAGGCCATGCAAAATTCATGTCGGCACCAATGTGTTTCGAGTTCATTACATCATACGCACCACCGTATGCTTTACGTGTAATTACAGTTACTCTTGGCACGGTGGCTTCGCTCAGCGCATACAATAATTTGGCACCATGAACAATAATTCCGTTCCATTCTTGGTCAGTTCCGGGCAAAAATCCTGGTACATCCACTAAAACCAACAACGGAATATTAAAGGCATCGCAAAAACGGGTAAATCGAGCCGCTTTTTTCGAACTATTCACATCGAGACAACCGGCTAAAATCATCGGTTGATTGGCTATAATCCCAATGCTTTTTCCTCCCAATCGGGCAAAACCAACTAGGATGTTTTCAGCATAGTTTTTATGAATTTCATAAAACGAATCTTCATCAATAACTCCACCAATCACCTCGTGCATATCGTAAGGTTTGTTGGGGTTATCGGGAATAATGTTCGCTAATTTATCCCGTATTTCATCGTTCAGTTCGTAGGGTAAATTGTGTGCTTTTTCCTTATTGCTTTGTGGCAAATAACTCAATAAGCGTTTCAAATCTTCCAGACATTCCACATCATTTGTAGAAGTGATGTGCGCCACACCAGATTTAGTAGAATGTGTACTTGCTCCTCCCAACTCCTCTGAAGTCACAGTTTCATTAGTTACGGTTTTTACCACATTTGGACCTGTTACAAACATATAGCTGGTATCTTCAACCATCATCGTGAAATCAGTCATCGCAGGCGAATATACCGCTCCACCAGCGCAAGGGCCCATAATTGCCGAGATTTGTGGAATCACTCCTGAAGCCTGTACATTTCTATAAAAAATATCGGCGTAACCACCCAAAGAACGTACACCTTCTTGAATACGCGCGCCACCAGAATCATTTAGTCCAATCATTGGTGCTCCCATTTTGACTGCCATATCCATAACTTTACAGATTTTCTCGGCATGAGTTTCGGATAATGAACCACCAAAAACGGTAAAATCCTGTGCGAAAATGTAAACCAATCGTCCGTTTATGGTTCCGTATCCTGTGATGACACCATCGCCATAATACAGTTCTTTTTCCATTCCAAAATCAGATGTTCGGTGGGTAACTAACATCCCGATTTCCTCAAAAGAACCTTCGTCCATCAAATAATTGACGCGTTCTCTTGCCGTTAATTTTTTATTCGAATGTTGTTTTGCAATTCTGTTTTTACCACCACCCAAATGCGCTTCGGTAATTTTATCGTTTAATGTTCTTATTTTGTCTTTCATATTTGTTTTTTTAACCGCCAATTCGCCAATTTTATTTAAAACCATTTAGAAATTAAGTTTCATTTGGAAAAAATAGTACTTAATTTTTCTCAATCTCTTAATAGTCAAAAAAAATATTTTAATTTAGTAAGCGTACAATTTTTTGATCTTGAAAATACTGTTTCAACGCCACCAAAGCAGCGATTTCGGCTTCTTGCGCCATTTGCTTTTTCAATACATCCGCATTGTAATAGTTCTTTACAAAATGCGTGTCAAATTTCCCCGATTGAAACGCCTCATGTTCAAAAACAAATTTCCCGAAAGGCAATGTCGTCTGTACTCCTTCTACCTGATACTCCCCAATCGCCTTGATCATAATTTGAATCGCCTCTTCTCTGGTTTCACCGTACGTGATTAATTTAGCTAACATTGGATCGTAATAAATAGGAATATCCATTCCTTGTTCAAAACCGTTATCCACACGAATTCCTTCTCCTACAGGCAATTGATACACATCTAAGCGCCCTACACTCGGCAAAAAATCATTTATAGGATCTTCGGCATAGACCCTTAATTCCATTGCATGTCCTTTTATTTTTAAGTCTTCTTGTTTTATGGCTAATGCTTCTCCCCTGGCTATTTTGATTTGCAGTTCTACCAAGTCAGTTACTGTAATCCATTCCGTAACGGGATGTTCTACTTGCAAACGCGTATTCATCTCCAAGAAGTAGAAATTATTATTTTCGTCCAATAAAAATTCGACAGTTCCTGCTCCTAAATAATCACAAGATTTCGCTACCAAAACGGCCGCTTCACCCATTTTTTTACGCAATTCCGGTGTTAAAACCGACGAAGGCGCTTCTTCTATAACTTTCTGATGGCGACGTTGGATACTGCATTCTCTTTCGAATAAATACAACACATTACCATGACTGTCTGCCATAATTTGAATTTCTATATGTCTTGGCGAACCCACATATTTTTCGATAAAAACAGATCCATCTCCAAAAGCAGCAATCGCTTCACTGATAGCGCGATGCATTTGAGATTCGAACTCCCCTTCACTTTCTACCACACGCATTCCTTTTCCTCCACCACCGGCAGAAGCTTTAATCAGTATCGGAAAACCAATTGTTTTTGCTGCTACTTTAGCTTTCTCTATATCAGTAATCGCTTCATCAATACCAGGAACCATAGGAATATCATACGCTTTAACAGCATCTTTCGCCGCTAATTTGCTTCCCATTATTTTTATCGCTTTCGACTTTGGACCAATGAATATAATGTTGTTTTTCTCGCATTCTTCAGCAAAATCAGCATTCTCACTCAAGAATCCGTAACCAGGATGAATCGCATCCACGTTTAAAGATTTGGCAACCTCTATAATTTTACTTCCTAACAAATAGGATTGACTAGAAGGTGCTTCTCCAATCCAAACGGATTCATCGGCAAATTTTACGTGTGGTGCATTTCGATCCGCAGTCGAATAAACAGCGACGGTCTTAATACCCATTTTTTGGGCGGTTTTCATTACCCTGATGGCAATTTCCCCTCTATTGGCAACTAATAGTTTTTTCATTTTATATTTTTTAACCGAAGATTTGCTAAATGTTAATTCTCAAAAAAATAACCTACTTTGAATGATTCTTATTTTTAATTAGCAAATTAGTGGTGTTTTATCATTCAAATTCAATTAACAACTGTCCTTTATCTACGGCATCTCCCATAAGTACCGAAATGGTTTTGATAACACCATCTCGCGGAGAAAGAAAACTGTTTTCCATTTTCATGGCGCCCAAAATTATCAGGTTGTCGTTTTCTTTTACAGTTTGTCCTACCACAACACTGATTTCTAGAATCAATCCAGGCATAGGTGCTTTGATAAAATTGACTTGTTTGGTACGTCCTACTTCAAATCCCATTTCTTTAATCAAAATATCCAACGGATTTGAAATAGCAACAACGTACGTATTGTTATTCACTTTTACCGTATAGCTTTTTTGAAGAAAATCTGAATTAATGATTTCGGCTTTATAAGGGGTGTTTTGATGTAGTATATGAAATTTATTGGCTTCCACACTAACTGCATCCAGTTGAGATATACTTTCCTTTTCTAAATCAAAATGAAAAGCATCATTTACATTTACTTTATAACCAATACTCATACCTGTATTTATTTAATTGGTTGTAAAAATAAGCAAAGAAAACGTTTGCGTAATCTAAAAGTAAATTTTTTATGCTAATTTAATATAGTTTCTTTAGAATAACTTTACAACACCAATAAACCGTATTCTCGTAGCGTTTTGACTGGTTTTGAATACCAAAACAGTTCAAAATCTTCTAATTGTGTTTCAAAATCGGCTTTAATTTCTTGGTAATTAAAAATTTTAGCATTTGAAACGGAAACTTTTAGCAGCATTTCTACCAGCCATTCTCCCTCCATTTTATTCGATTGAATACTGAAACTTTCTTTTTTGTCATGAAAAGTCAAAGTCATCATTTCCCATGAATTGCCTTTTTTAGATTTTGTAAAATGTTCTAGTGATGGTTTCCCTCCCAACCATACAATTTTGGCAGTGAGTTTAGTATCAAAACCCTCTTCTTCTTGCAAAGCATTAAAAATAAAATTGGGCAAAATTTTAGACTTTGGGATTTTAAATTCAAACCAATCCTGCAATTCGTAATCAAAACAAATTCCGTGCATGAAGTTGAACAAGGATTTCTTGAGGCCAAAACTGAACTTATCATGGTCGATTCCTGTTGCATCCGTGAAATTAATATCATTGTTGGCAAATGTCCCAATCACTTCAGTTTCTTTTATTACACCGTATTTTTCAGGATACATTCCCACAGGACTATGTGCTGTCATCGCAAATTGATGCCAAAACCCCGATTGTAAAACACCAACTTCAAACAATTGCCGCACCATTTCCAGACTATCCACAGTTTCCTGAACGGTTTGAGAGGGATAGCCATACATTAAATAGGAATGAACCATCACGCCCGCTTCGGTAAAATTTCTAGTGACTTTTGCCACTTGTTCAACTGTTACCCCTTTATCAATTAGTTTTAATAATCGATCCGAAGCTACTTCGAGGCCACCAGAAACGGCGATGCAACCCGATGCTTTTAGGAGTAAACATAAATCTTTAGTAAAGCTTTTTTCGAACCGAATGTTTGTCCACCACGTCACAGCTAATTTCCTGCGAAGGATTTCAAGCGACAAAGCACGCATCAAAGCTGGAGGAGCGGCTTCGTCAACAAAATGAAATCCGTTCTCGCCTGTTTGGGCAATCATTTCTTCTATTCGGTCGCATAATAAATTGGCTGCAACGGGTTCATAGATTTTTACATAATCTAAAGAAATATCGCAAAAAGTACATTTTCCCCAATAGCAACCGTGCGCCATGGTGAGTTTATTCCAGCGTCCGTCACTCCACATGCGGTGCATTGGATTCACAATTTCGATTACCGAAATGTATTTATCCAAAAGCAAATCCGAGTAATCTGGCGTTCCCACTTGCGATTGTTTATAATCAGGTTTTATCGAATTGTTTTTATAAACTACCCTTCCGTTTTCTAAAAGCAAGGTTCGTTTGTATTGCTTCTCGTCCCACGACTGTGCTTGGGATGACACACTCGAAGTGATAACATTGATAAGTTCTTCGATTGGCATTTCGCCATCATCTAATGTTATAAAATCAAAAAACTCAAAAACACGAACATCCGAAAGCGAACGCAATTCCGTATTTGGAAAACCGCCGCCCATTGAAATCTTGATATTTGGATAGTTTTTTTTCACCCATTGTGCGCAGCGAAAAGCCGAATATAAATTCCCAGGAAAGGGAACGGAAATTAGAAATAATGTGGGCAGAATGGCTTCAATTCTATCTATTAGAATCGAAAGCAAAACTTTATCAATATAAGTAGGCTCTTCTTGCAAAGCCTCATACAACTCATCAAAAGAATTCGCAGATCTTCCCAATCGTTCCGCATAGCGGCTGAAACCAAAATTAGCATCGACACATTCCACAATGAAATCAGAAATGTCTTCAAGATATAATGTCGCCAGATGTTTCGCTTTATCTTGCGTTCCCATGGTTCCAAAAGCCCAATCTAGTTCTTCCAATTGTGCAAAGCGAGACCCTTCCGGCAGGAAATCTTCCTGACAAATTTGGAGTGCCAAAGTTGGATTTTTTCCTTGCAAAAAAGCAATTACCGGATCAATCGTTTTTATATATTCGTCTTCTAAAGCGTAAATACGTTTTGAGTTGTCCGAAACTTCACTAACATTAGACTTTAAACTTGCTTCTTTAAACAAATCCTTTAAACCAGTTTTCGAAAATAATTTTAAAATCACTTCTATCCCTAAATCCGCCTGAACAGACTCAATGTTTTTAGTATTCAGAAACCCTTTGATATAAGCAGTTGCCGGATATGGAGTATTCAGTTGGGTAAAAGGAGGCGTGATGAGGAAAATTTTGGTTTTCAAAAGAAATAAGTTTGGTGCAAAAATAAAGGTTAAAAATGGATTCTTAACAATTTAAAAATAGACATTTCCTAAACATATCTTAAACCCAAAAAACTTACCTTTGCTTTTTCTTACTTTAGCGACAAATTTAGAAACTCAAAATATGCCAAACGACTGTATCAGCTATCAGAATTCAGGATATTTTTCTGCCTTAATGAATGATTATTTAGATCAAAAAAGTACTCTTCAATCATTATACAATAGATTTCCAACTCTTGAAAACTTTGAAGCACAAATCATTGAAAAGAAAAAAAATTTCAATGAGGCATCCAGAGCTACTTTGGTATCAGTTTTACAACAACAATACGCTACTGTTGCAACTTCGGCTTTAACAAATCAAAATATTGACGCTTTAAATAATCCAAACACGTTTACCGTGACCACCGGGCATCAACTAAATTTATTTAGTGGTCCGTTGTATTTCTTATATAAAATCATTTCGACAATTAATTTGACTAAAGAATTAAAAGCGAAATATCCAACGTATAACTTTGTTCCTATTTATTGGATGGCAACCGAAGACCATGATTTTGAAGAAATTAATTATTTCAATTTCAAAGGAAAAAAATTCAGATGGAATACCGAAAGTACTGGACCTGTTGGTCGATTATCAACTAAAGGTTTAGAGGATTTTTTTGAAGTCTATGCACTAGAATTGGGTTCAAGTACAAATGCTCAAGCCATCAAAAAAATGTTTAAGGATGCATATCTAAACCATGATAATTTAGCAGATGCAACGAGGCATTTAGCCAATGCATTATTCGGAACGTATGGTCTTGTAATTATTGATGCAGACAATCCCGACTTAAAACGCCCTTTTATTCCTTACGTAAAAGAAGAATTACTACATCAATCTTCTCATAAATTAGTATTAGAAACTGCTGAAAAATTAAAAGATTACACGGTTCAAGTAAATCCTCGCGAAATCAATTTGTTTTATATCGACGACAATCTACGGGAACGTATTATTTTCGAAAATGATAAATTCAAAGTAAACCACACTAACATTGAATTTTCTGAAACTGAAATCTTAAAATTACTAGAGAATCATCCTGAGAAGTTCAGTCCAAATGTAATCATGCGTCCGTTGTATCAAGAGGTGATTTTACCTAATTTATGCTACATTGGCGGAGGCGGAGAAATTGCGTATTGGTTGGAACTAAAATCATTTTTCGCTGCTGCAAAAGTGACTTTCCCAATGCTTTTACTTAGAAACTCCGTTCTACTGGCTACTGAAAAACAAGTTAAAAAAGCAGACAAACTAGCGTTGAGCTGGGAAGATTTATTTTTGAAACAAGCTCTTTTAATTAACGATAAAACCAAACAATTATCAGGATTTCCAATAGATTTAGACAACTTGAAACAACAATTAAAATTACAGTTCGAAAATCTTTATTCATTAGCATCTCAAACCGACGAGTCCTTTTTGGGAGCTGTAAAAGCGCAGGAGGCGAAACAAACCAAAGGACTGGAAAACTTACAAAAACGTTTGCTTAAAGCACAAAAAAGAAAATTAAGCGAAATTTTACATCGCATCACCGATTTGCAAAATGAATTGTTTCCAAACCAAAGTTTACAAGAACGTCAAGCAAATTTTTCTGAATTTTATTTAGAAAATGGAGAAAACCTGATCCCAATGATTATCAATCAATTGAAACCGTTAGAAAATAAATTTGAAGTAATTATACTATAAATTTATTTAGATTAGTTATTGCAAAAATCATAACGCTATTCAATAAAAAAGTTTACTTTTGCACAAAATTATAAAAACAAAAAAAAAGATGGCTACTAATAGAACTTTTACAATGATTAAGCCTGATGCTGTTGCTAACGGACACATCGGAAACATTCTTGCAATGATTACAAACGCAGGTTTCAAAATTGTTTCTTTAAAATTAACGCAACTTACTGTTGCTGATGCTCAAGCTTTTTACGAAGTACATGCTGCAAGACCTTTCTACGGTGAATTAGTTGAATTCATGTCAAGAGGACCAATCGTTGCTGCTATTTTAGAAAAAGACAATGCAGTTGAAGATTTCAGAACTTTAATTGGTGCTACAAACCCAGCTGATGCTGCTGAAGGAACTATACGTAAAGCTTATGCAACTTCTATTGGAGAAAATGCAGTTCACGGTTCTGATAGCGATGAAAACGCAGCTATCGAAGGTGCTTTCCATTTTGCTGGAAGAGAGCAGTTCTAGTATTGAGTGATCAGTTTTATTTAGTGTTCAGTCATAAATTAAAACTAAAAATAATACAAAATGTAAAATCCCGTTTCGATTATGTGAAACGGGATTTTTTTTTATAAACTAAACACTTTATACTCTTCATTCTTGACTTTCTCACTATCTAAGAACAACATCCTTTACCACATCACGTCTTAATTCTTCATTGATCATAGCCACAATTTTGGACTTCCCATGACTCAATTCCTCCCTTAAAACGGACGAAGTTAACTCCACATATAATGTTGAACCTTTCAAAACCACATTGTTGGTATAACTGTTCACGCCGTTTCCCATTAAGTTTTTCCAAGCGTCTTTCACGTCAATTTGGTCCATTCCAGGTTGCAGTTTATTCACTTGGATAATTTGTTTCAAAACATCCCCTATCGTACTCTGATTATTTAGTCGTTTTGCCATCTCCTAGTAGGTTTATTGGTGTTGCTTTCTTATAATGGTACTCAATCTTTTCTTTGTTCAACAGCACTAATTCATCCGCTGACAAAGTAATCAATTCCTCACTCCATTTCATATATGATGTCGAATAATCTAAAAATACTTTATCATCTGCAAATCGAACTGTAACGTTTTCAAAGGTCTTGTTCACTAAAAAAGTCCCGTCTAATTGCGGCATCACTTTCTTCCGAATCCCTTTATTGTCTATAATTTCAAAGTAATCATAACTTTCATTCATTCCATAATCCTTGTCTTTCCCTTTATCAAAAGTAACTTTCTCGATTTCCCAATAGCCATTTATTTTAGCAATATCAGCTGGTTTAATCTTTTGTTGACAAGCAACAAATAATAATGAAATAAATAAAATTCCAAAGGTCTTTTTCATATAATTAATCTTTTTTTTTAGGAGCTTAATCCCGCTATCCGCTGTATCCACGCAAAAAAGCGTGGGATGCCGCTTCTATCGGGGCTAGAGGTATTGAACTACTATAGTCGTTTACATTTCAATAACAAAGTTAAACTTATTAAACCCAAATAAAACAAAAATACCTGAAACACACTAAACTATTTTTCATGTTTTTAGTCTTATAAAAATACACAAAGAGCAACAGCTCAAAAATAATCTTTAACTTCTTAATAGCATTATTTTACATCAGCTGCAGTTCTGAAAATTGGGAAAAATGACCTTCTGCAAAAACAAAAGCTTGAACAATCAAGAAACGCTTATCACAATACTAGATGCAGCGGTACAACAGCAATGGATCGTTTTTGGATAGTGGATAGAAAAAACTGTGCCTATTACAATACGACACAACACATAGCACAATTTAGAAAATAGCTTTACAATAAAGTAGCTAAAAAAGGATGTTGTCGTTAGTAAAAGATATTGTAACGAAGCTAAAAAAAATCATAAAACACGAATCTGCACTATGGCAACTTATGTTGGCTAAACAAAGAAAACAGCTTTTATCTACCACAATCAAAAGCTAAGTTCCCATGAAGTTCTATCACAATTGCTAGACAAAATATGTATATATCTTTAGTGAAAAATAACCTAAAAAAATGTGTTTTTCAACAAGACTGTAGTACTTATAGGAAGCAAGGTTGTCTAAAATATAGAGTTATCCTTATCCAAATTTGCAGTTATTGTGTTAAAAATAATAGCAATGTTTTGTATCAATAATCTACTTTGTTTTTATGCGACTCCTAATACCTAAAAAAAAGCTTATCAACCCAATAAGCAATAATATATAGTAAAACATTGCATTTTTATCGCGGATAAGATTCGCTAAAACAAACGAAATGACACTAGCTAAATAAAAAAACATCGTAGGTATATTTTTTAAAGAAGAAAAATTCATAATTTAACAAATTATTTAAAAAAACTATCTACAAACTCATACTTATTAAAAACCTGAAGATCCTCAATTCCTTCACCTACACCTATATATTTTACAGGAATTTTAAACTGATCTGAAATTCCTATAACAACACCACCTTTTGCAGTTCCGTCTAGTTTAGTCACTGCTAAACAAGTGACCTCTGTGGCAGCAGTAAATTGTTTGGCTTGCTCAAAAGCATTTTGACCAGTGGAGCCATCTAAAACTAATAATACATCGTGTGGCGCATCACCAACCACTTTCTGCATTACTCGTTTTACTTTGGTCAACTCGTTCATTAAATTAATTTTATTATGCAAACGTCCCGCAGTATCAATAATAACAATATCTGCATTCTGTGCCACAGCCGATTGTAAGGTATCAAAAGCTACCGAAGCTGGATCACTTCCCATATCTTGACGAACAATAGGAACACCTACTCGATCCGCCCAAATTTGTAATTGATCAATAGCTGCGGCACGAAAAGTATCGGCTGCACCTAAAACCACATTATGACCTGCTTTCTTAAATTGATAGGCCAGTTTACCAATAGTGGTGGTTTTTCCAACTCCATTCACGCCTACCACCATTAAAACATAAGGCTTGGTCTGAATTGGAATTATAAATTCAGTTGCTTCACCGGAATTAGTTTCCGATAATAAGGCCGCAATTTCTTCTCTCAGGATTTGATTGAGTTCATCGATTCCCAAATATTTATCTGAGGCCACACGACTTTCTATACGAGTAATAATCTTTAAGGTTGTATTTACACCAACATCAGAGGCAACTAATATTTCCTCTAAATTATCTAGGACTTCATCATCCACTTTTGACTTTCCTGCAACCGCCTTGGTTAACTTCGAAAAGAAATTTGTTTTTGATTTTTCAAGACTTTTGTCTAATGTTTCTTTTTTCTCTGATGAAAATATTCTTTTAAAAAAACTCATTGTATAAATAGTATTAAGAATGAAGTGTTTAAGTTCAAAAAACCTATACGTGTTCTAATGGTAAATATAGAAAATAAAAAAGCTACTTCCGAATGAAAGTAGCTTTTCTATATAATGCTAATTGAATATTATTTCTTTTTCAAGAATTCATCAACTGATTCTGGAGACATAATAGATTCTACGAATGTATATGCACCTGTTTTAGGAGATTTCACCATTTTGATGGCTTTTGATAATCTCTTTGAAGCTGTTTGTAACGATGCTACGGTTTTCTTTGCCATGATTCAAATGTGTATTTGAAATTTTTATAAAATCAACAAATGTTTCCATTTGAAATTTATATTAAAATCTCTAATTATTATTTAATTTCTTTGTGAACAGTTACACGCTTCAAGATTGGATTAAATTTCTTAATCTCTAATCTGTCCGGAGTATTTTTTTTGTTCTTTGTAGTTATGTATCTTGAAGTTCCTGCAACACCTGTTGTTTTGTGCTCAGTACATTCTAAAATTACTTGGATTCTATTACCTTTCTTTGCCATCTTGCTATTTGTTTTCTTTGGAATAGATTATTTGATAAATCCTTGCGATTGAGCTTTTTTCAAAACTGCAGCAATTCCATTTTTATTAATTGTTTTTACCGTAGATGCAGCTACTCTTAGAGTAATCCATCTGTCTTCTTCTGGAAGATAAAAACGCTTTTTTACTAAGTTAACAGAAAATTTTCTCTTAGTTTTATTCATGGCGTGAGAAACGTTGTTTCCTACCATCGCTCTTTTACCTGTAAGGTCGCAAACTCTTGACATTATATCTTATCTTTTATCGTTATTCAAAATCAGGGTGCAAAGAAAAGAAAAATAAACCTATTAACCAACAATATTATTACACATTTTTTAAAATTTCTTTCTGTAATAGCTCTAAACTTTTATTTACCGCCCTATCTATCACTTTTTCACGGGGTTGACCAAAATCAAATTCTTCTACAATTATTTCATTTGGAGTAGCCAATGCGATAAAAACTGTTCCGATTTCTGCATTTGAGTCTCCTTTTGACGGCCCGGCATTTCCTGTTGTCGCAATTGCATAATCTGTTTTCATCATTTTCTTTATACTCAAAGCCATCGCAGAAACTACTTCTCGACTCACCACAGAATATTCATTTATCAAGCTTTCAGAAATACCTAAAACATCAATCTTTACATCTGTTGCATAGGAAACCACACTTCCCTTAAAATATTTTGAAGAACCTGAAACTGATGTCAAAACTTCGGCAATCTTACCTCCTGTACAACTTTCAGCAGTTGAAATGGTTTTGTTTTGTTTTTCCAATAGCTTTCCTACCACCACTTCAATAGTTTCTTCATCATCAAAACCCACAATGATATCATGAATTATTGCATCTAGTAATTTTACACTCTCCGCGATTGCAACTTCTAGTTGTTCTTTATTGATGCCTCTTGCGGAAAGTCTTAAACGAACTATTCCTGCTGCGGGTAAATAAGCCAATCTAATGAATTTAGGAAGGTTATTTTCCCAATATTCAATACGCTCCGCCACAAGACTTTCGCCTTGACCGCAAGTCAAGATTGTTTTATGAATAATAAACGGTCGTTTGTATTCTCGAATGATTTTTGGAATGATTTCATTTTCAACCAAATATTTCATTTCATAAGGCACTCCGGGAAGCGATACAAAAACGGTATTTCCCTTTTTCATCCACATTCCGGGAGCGGTACCCACCTGATTGTGAAGCACCGTACATTTTGAAGGCACTAAGGCTTGATCTTTATTGATTTGTGTAATTGTTCGCTTATAAAAGCCTTCTATAAGCAGCGTGACATGAGCAAGCACTTTTTGATCGACAACTAACTCATCTTCAAAATAATCACAAAATGTCTTTTTGGTCACATCATCTTTTGTTGGCCCTAAACCACCCGTGATTACAACTAATTCAACTTTGTTTTGAAGCGAGGCAAACGTATCTAAAATGTGTTTTTTATCATCACTTATTGAAATCATCTCGCTAATTTCAACACCTATTTTATCTAATGATTTGGCAATAAAACTAGAATTAGTATCAACAATTTGACCTATTAAAATTTCGTCACCTATAGTAACTATGGCTGCTTTCATTTGTTATAATTTCTACTATTACTTTGTAATTTTTGAAAAAAAAAAGAGCAATAGACTCCGTAGCAATTTTCGTTTTCGCGTGAGGGATAGTCGTGAAAATCCTTTTTTTATGAAGCGATAGCGAACTAAAAAAAGATTGTAACAGATAGCCCGACCGTTCTGTAATGATAATGGAAGAATGGTCACGCCCAGGTGCTACAAATCAAAGTCTTTTTTTATTTCTTTGATTGCATCTTTTACCTGATTCTTGACACTCTTAAAAGTTTCTTTGATGTCTTTCTTTTTGCCTTCCACTTTTGTCCAGGCTTCTATCTGAAGAATCTCTTCAAAAGCCACGTTCAAACCCATTAAATCTAAGCTTGGTTTTATCTTGTGTGCATAAGCATAAGCATGCTTGTGGTCTTTCTTTTCTATCCCTTCTTTGATTTGTAGTAAATCATCTGGAACTTCGGTAACAAATAAGGTCAGAATCTCATTTACAAATTGCGGATCGTTGTCTGAAAGCGCGTACACTTTTGAAAGGTTGTAATTTATAGCCATTATTTTACTTGTATTCTAAATAGTTGTTGTCCTTCTAAAAAACCTTCTAAAACATCATCCGGCTTTACCGCCGCAACTCCTTCTGGAGTTCCGGTAAAAATAATATCGCCAATTTTTAATGTAAAGAATTGAGAAACATACGAAATGAGTTCATCAATTTTCCACAACATAAAACTAGAATTACCCATTTGTACCGTTTTGTTATTATTGGTCAATTCAAAAGTAATATTTTCTAATGAACTAAATTGATTTTTCGGCAAAAATTCACCTATAACCGCCGAACCGTCAAATGCTTTTGCTTTTTCCCAAGGCAATCCTTTTGCTTTTAGTTTTCCTTGTAAGTCACGAGCGGTAAAATCGATTCCCACACTAATTTCGTCATAATATTTATGAGCAAATTTAGGCTCGATGTATTTCCCTACTTTGTTTATTTTGACAATAATTTCGATTTCATGGTGTACATCATCTGAAAATTCCGGAATTACAAATGGGTGTTGTTTCAATAAAATGGCCGAATCCGGTTTTAAAAAAACTACTGGTTCTGTAGGTTTTTCGTTTTGCAATTCCGCTATGTGATTGGCATAATTTCTACCGATGCAGATTATTTTCATTTTTTAAAGTAAGTAATGTGTAATGAAAAGTAAATGATGAAAAGTGAATATATTTCTCACTTTTCACTTATTTCGTGTTTAGTTTTCTAAGTTTAATGGCTGTTAAAACTTTTTTGGTATACAAAGGGAAATCCGCATTTTGTATCCAACTGAAATAACCAGGTTCTGTTTCTAGGATTTTATCCACTTTAACACCTTTGTGTTTTCCAAAAGTAAAAATTTCCTCATCGTCCTTATCAAAAGCAATCATTCCTGCAAAATCAGCAATTTTCTTTCTTGTCGTAAACTCTGACAATGATTTTACATCATTTTCCAGTTCTGGATAGCGATCCAATTGTGCTTTCAAAATTTCATAAGTAGCCATGGTATCCGCTTCTGCAGAATGCGCATTTTCAAGGGTTTTCCCACAATAGAACTGGTGAGCCGCGCTTAAAGTACGCTCTTCCATTTTATGAAAAACAGTCTGCACATCAACCGAAACTCTGTTCTTCATGTCAAAATCTACTCCAGCACGTAACATTTCTTCTGCCAATAACGGAATATCAAAACGATCCGAATTAAATCCAGCCAAATCACTGTCTTTGATCATAGCATACACTTGTGACGCTAGTTCAGCAAAAGTAGGCTCGTTTGCCACTTTTTCATCTGTAATTCCGTGAAAAGCCTTGGTTTCCGGGGGAATTGGGATTGTTGGATTTACCAGCCAGGTTTTACTTTCTTTGTTTCCGTTTGGAAAAACTTTGAATATTGAGATTTCTACAATTCTATCTTTTCCAATATCAATTCCTGTGGTTTCAAGATCGAAAAAGCAAATTGGTTTATTGAGTTTGAGTTCCATTTTTAATTTTTGTATGAGTACAAATATAGAAATTTGGGTTTGATTTCATTTAAACTTCTACGTTTAAAGTTCTAAAAACCGTAAAAAAAAAGAAAACCCGATTGATTTTTGAAGATCAATCGGGTTTGTATTGTAATTATAAACTTTTAAAAATCTCTGTTGACGTCAAAAGCTTCTAAGTATTCCGCTACACGTTTTACAAAACTGCCTCCTAAAGCGCCATCCACCACTCTATGGTCATAGCTGTGCGACAAGAACATTTTTTGGCGAATTCCAATAAAATCTCCCTCAGGCGTTTCGATTACTGCCGGCATTTTACGGATTGCTCCAAGGGCTAAAATTCCCACTTGCGGCTGATTTAAAATTGGCGTACCAAAAACACTTCCAAAAGTTCCCACATTCGTAACCGTATAGGTGCCGCCTTGTGTGTCGTCCGGTTTTAGTTTCCCAGCTTTGGCTCGACCTCCTAAATCGTTTACAGCTTTGGCCATTCCTACTAAATTCAATTGATCTGCATTTTTAATAACAGGGACAATTAAGTTTCCGTTTGGTAACGAGGCAGCCATTCCTAGGTTGATGTTTTTCTTTTTGATGATAAAATCTCCTTCAACAGAAATATTCATTCCCGGATAATCTTTTATCGCTTTTGCAACTGCTTCCATGAAAATTGGCGTGTAGGTCAACTTCTCTCCTTCTCTTTTTTCGAAAGCAACTTTATTTTTCTCTCTCCATTTCACAATATTCGTCACATCAACTTCGATAAACGATTGTACGTGAGCCGATGTTTGTACAGATGCGACCATATAACCCGCAATTAGCTTGCGCATTCTGTCCATTTCTATCACTTCATCACCACCACTTACAAATACTGGTGCTGCTTTTTGAACAACTGGAACTGGTTTTTGAACCGCTGCAACCGGAGCAGCAACCACAGGTTGGTTTGTTCTATTTTTTACGTAGTCTAAAATATCATTTTTAGTTACTCTTCCTTCTTTTCCTGTTCCGGAAATTGCTTCCAATTCTGCCACTGAAACTCCTTCTTCCTTAGCTATATTTTTCACCAAAGGCGATAAGAATTTTTCAGAATCAGAGAAATCAACCGGAGCAGCAACACTTTCTTTAGGGGCATCCACGGTTCTAGTCACTTCCGCAACTACCTCAGGAGCTGCAGCTTCATTAACAATTGACTCCAATGCTCCGCCTTCGGTTTCAATAATTGCAATAGTCTGACCTACTTGAACTAGATCATCTTTTCCAAACAATTGTTCTACCAAAATTCCCGAAACTTCGCTTGGCACTTCGCTGTCTACTTTATCTGTAGCAATTTCAAGTACGGCTTCGTCAGCTTCAATTTTATCTCCAACTTCTTTCAACCAGTTCGTAATGGTTGCTTCCGCAACACTTTCTCCCATTTTAGGAAGTTTTAATTCAAATCTTGCCATATTGCTACTCTAAAAGGTGATTTTGATTTTTATTTTGCGAAATTAGTGAATATTTCAAATATAAATTACATTAAATATATTTATTACTCTGTTTTTACAACCTCACCTCTCTCGTTACTATTGTTACTTCCTATTAAAAAATCAGCATTTTTTGGTAAGATTTTAAAGGTAAATCCTTTATTCTTATGTGATTCAAGAATCGCGATACTCTCTTTGAACGAGATGAATTCGTTATCTAAAATAACTTCCGTTGCTTCTTTATTTTTAACAGAATACAAATTTACCATTTTTTCTGTTTTTAAATCGTGGAAAGCAACTTTATTTTGCAAAACCAAGCGGAGTTTGTTTAGCAGTTTTTCGTTAGCCGAGCACAAAAGAAATGATTTCGGCGTTCTTTTTACCCCAAAGTTTGGCAAGGTTTTTCCTTGAAACATTTTTATCAAAGAAAAAAAGACAATTCCTATGTTCATAAAAGCCGAAAATAAAACCGAGACTTTAAAATGCTTTTTATAAAAAAATTGCATCGCTTCTTGAAACCGCTTCAGGTACGTTTCATCCTTAATTGTACTTTCGCCTTTATAATGAATTACGGCACTTTCATCAAAATAATAATTGGACTTCCCTTTTTTCAAAATCTGGTATGACAAATCAATATCATCGGAATACATGAAACAATCTTCATCAAAACCACCTACTTCAAGGTATAAATCTCTTTTCATAACCATAAAAGCCCCCACAAGAATGGCTACTTTTCCGGTTTGGTTTTCGTTCAAATGCCCCGCATAATACTCCCCGAATATTTTTGACTTTGGAAACAATTTATACAAACCGCTAATTTTAGTAAAAGCAACCCACGGAGTTGGAACACCGCGTTTGCTTTCTGGCAGAAAATTCCCGGCTCCATCGATAAGTTTGCAACCCACAATTCCTAAGTTTTTTTGCCTTTTGGCGAAAGCCAGTACTTTCGTAAACGTATCTTCGGCAACAACGGTATCCGGATTGAGAATGCAAATGTATTCGCCTTGAGCTTGAGCAACTCCTATATTATTGCCTTTTGGGAAACCTACATTTTCCTTGTTTTGAATGAGTTTTACTTTTGGAAAACGCTGTTTCATCATCGTGCAACTGTCATCGGAAGAATTATTATCGATTACAATAATTTCGCCTTCAATGGTTTCTAACGCTTTTTGAACGCTCAGAACACAGAGCTCCAGAAAATAGCGAACGTTGTAATTGAGAATGATGACGGATAGTTGCAAGGTGTATATTTTTAGTTTTTTGGAATTTTTTTTGTATTATAAAGCGTCAAAATTACAATACTATCTTTCTCCACGGAATAGGTAATTTTAAATCTTCAAATAGTCATAAATCTAACTTTTTTGCTTTTAATTTATGGGTTCAACTGAAAATTTATAGGAAAAAATGAAGTTTCTTTCTACGTCATAACCAACACTGTTTTTCTTCATCAAGAAGTTTTGTTTTTTTACTAAGAATCTTATTGTTGTCAGTGCTTACGATTCTTTGCATACTATTTATTTTTAAAGTCATTGTTTTCACGATGAAAATTTTCAAGTACTCAAACTTACGCTATTTTGATCAAAATTAAAAAACATGTTTTTTCATGAGTCTTAATTACTTCACTAAACTTAAAACTTATTATTTTCATGGGAGTACTGCAAATTTCATTGGTAAAGGAAAGCGGGAATGATAAAACCAGATCATTCGCTGCTAAAAGACAGCCTTCGTTTTTTGTTTTAACATTACTTGAGCCACAAAGATTTGAAACTCGATGAAAATGAACTACTTTTGCAAAAAAGTTATGTTTAGGAACACATACATAGCTTTCAATTTATAACTCATATCTTACAAAGTGAATTACTTATCAGTCGAAAATATCTCGAAATCTTTTGGTGAACGTACCTTGTTCAAAGACATCTCGTTTGGAATTAATAAAGATCAAAAAATTGCTTTCATAGCCAAAAACGGCTCTGGAAAAACAACTATCATGAGTATTATCAATGGTTTGGAAGAATCAGATACTGGACAAGTTGTGTTGCGAAAAGGCATTAAAATGGCGTTTCTTTCGCAAAACAACAATTTGCAAGACGAATTAACGATTGAGGAAAGCATTTTCGCATCGGATAATGAGACTTTGAAAGTGATTGAAGCCTATGAAAAAGCATTAGAAAATCCGGAAGATGAAGAAGCGTATCAAAAGGCTTTTGACGGAATGGATCAGCACAATGCGTGGGATTTTGAAACGCAATACAAACAAATTTTGTTCAAATTGAAGTTGGAAGATTTCAAACTGAAAGTAAAAAATCTTTCGGGTGGCCAGAAAAAAAGATTGTCATTGGCGATTATTTTGATCAATCGCCCTGATTTACTGATTCTGGATGAACCCACGAATCACTTGGATTTAGAGATGATTGAATGGCTGGAAAGCTATTTTACCAAAGAAAATATAACCTTGTTCATGGTCACGCACGACCGTTTCTTCTTGGAACGTGTTTGTAATGAAATCATCGAATTAGACAACGGTAAATTATACCAATACAAAGGAAATTACTCTTATTATTTAGAGAAAAAAGAAGAGCGCATTGCCTCTGAAAATTCAAGTGTCGATAAAGCGCAAAACCTTTTTGTAAAAGAATTGGAATGGATGCGCCGTCAGCCAAAAGCGAGAACGACCAAATCAAAATCACGCCAGGATGATTTTTACGACATCAAGGAAAAAGCACAAAGCCGCCGTCGTGAAAACAAAGTCGAGCTTGAAATTAACATGGAACGTATGGGTAGCAAGATTATCGAGCTTCACAAAATCTCCAAAAAATTCAAGGATCATGTCATCATGGATAATTTCAGTTTTGATTTTCAACGTGGTGAACGCATTGGAATCATTGGAAAAAACGGAACTGGAAAATCGACTTTCTTGAATTTATTGACTGGAACTTTGCCGCTTGATGGTGGAAAAGTGGTGATTGGTGAAACGATAAAAGTAGGTTATTATACCCAAAGCGGAATCAATCCAAAACCGGGTCAGCGTGTGATTGATGTGATTAAGGAATACGGCGAATTCATTCCGTTGATGAAAGGAAAATTGATTTCGGCATCGCAATTGTTAGAGCGTTTCTTGTTTGATGCTAAAAAACAGTACGATTTTGTAGATCGCTTGAGCGGTGGTGAATTGAAACGTTTGTACTTATGTACAGTATTGATTCAGAACCCAAACTTCTTGATTCTCGATGAGCCTACGAACGACTTGGATATTGTAACGTTGAATGTTTTAGAAAGTTTTCTTTTGGATTATCCAGGTTGCCTTTTGGTGGTTTCTCACGATAGATATTTCATGGATAAAATTGTAGATCACTTATTTATCTTTAGAGGTGATGGTGTGGTGGAAGATTTCCCTGGAAACTATTCTGATTTTAGAGCCTATGAAGACAGTACTGATGTAGCTCAAAAAGAGGAAAACAAAGCGGAAAAAAAAGATTGGAAACAAAATAATCCTACTGGGAATTTGACGTTCAACGAGCAAAAAGAATTTCAGAAACTGGAACGTGAAATAAAAGATTTAGAATCTCAAAAAATAGCTATCGAACAATTGTTTTCGGATGGAAAAATTGCTGAATCTGACATTGAAAAGAAAGCTAACGAATTGCTAAACATCATTAATAAAAATGAAGAGAAAGAAGAACGCTGGTTTGAACTTTCTGCGAAGATAGAAGGATAGAATATCTTGCGAGGTACAGTCGATATCTCATAACGAAAGCAGCAAATGAGATTTATCCTTCGTCGAAATGACAAAAAATATTGATTTTTCACACAAAAACCCCAATACTTTTAGCGGTAACGCTTGAAATTTTGGGGTTTATTTTTTCTTGAAAAATTAGAAACTTTTGTAAAAATGTTTCTGTTCTAACTAAGTAAAATAAAAAATCCACAACAAAATCAAATTCTGTTGTGGATTTTACTTTTAAGCTTGTTTCTGTTGCTCTTCGGAGTTAGCGGAGTTTTAACAAGGAATCAGATTGTAATCTTTCAAAAACTTCCAGCACCAATATTTTCTGGTATTACCTCCATCAAACAACAGGCATTGTTTATAGTGTTTCTACTTCCTTTTCTTCTTTAGGACCTATAGATAAAAATCGCTCAAAAGTATCGTCCATTTCATCGAGCCAGACGGTGTGGTGTTTTTCGGCTTTGGTGCCCGTAATCACAGAAGTATAGGTTTTGTCACGGTATTCCAGAATATTTTCGTCTTTGTCTTTGAGCCACTGCTTGAACAATACGGCAACCGCATCAAGATCAAAACTTGGATAATTTGTGGCTGCAATCAAATCTTTGACATAGTCCGTTTGAAAATCAACTTCATCGTCATGGTTTTTGTTTGCTGCTGAACGCTCCATCCATAGTTTGATATCATCGTTACGCTGCTCCTCATTTGGCAATTTGATCTTACCCTGCATAATGTCCCTTGCAAACCAAGCTTGGGCATCAAACATATTAAAGGTGTAGTATTGATCCTGCATCCCTAAATACAATAAATTAGGCAGTTTATTAAAAACCAACCCTTTGTATAAGTTTTCTGGATACAAACAATTAGCTGTTTTTAGTCGCAATTCGTCTGGCAGAAATGGGAATTTATGTTGATATCCTGTACACATCACCACGGCATCAAATCGTTGGCTTGTGCCATCGCTAAAATACCCAAGATCTCCTTCGAATTTTTCCAACAAGGGTACTTCTTTCATTCCTTCTGGCCAATCCATCCCGAGAGGCTGGCTTCTATAACTGATTGTAACCGACTTAGCACCATGTTTGTAACTCTGCACTCCAATATCTTCGGCAGAGTAACTACTACCAATAAGCAATACGTCTTTATCTTTAAATTGATCGGCTCCTCTAAAATCGTGAGCGTGCATTATGATCCCTGGAAAATCCTGAACTCCTTCAAAATAAGGCATATTTGGAGTTGAAAAATGCCCCGTAGCAACAACTAAATAGTCAAAAATTTCGGTATAGGTACGGTTGTTTACAAGATCGTCCAAAATTACTTTAAACTGCTTTGTTTCCTCGTTATACTCAACCCATCTAGTGGTGGTATTGAAGCGAATATACTTACGCACATCACTTTTGCGCACGCGCCCTTGAATATAGTCAAATAATACGGATCGTGGCGGATAAGACGAAATTGGCTTACCAAAATGCTCGTCAAAAGAATAATCTGAAAACTCTAAACACTCCTTTGGACCGTTTGACCACAGGTATTTGTACATGCTTCCGTGAGTAGGTTCGCCATATTTCCCTACGCCAGTTCGCCACGTATAATTCCACAACCCGCCCCAATCTTCCTGTTTTTCAAAACAAATAATTTCCGGTACTTCTTCTCCTTTTTTTTCGGCAGATTTAAATGCACGCAGTTGAGCCAATCCACTTGGCCCAGCGCCAACAATTCCTATTCGTAACTTCATATTTTATAATTTTAGATTTAGATACATCCAAAATAAATAGACTGTTGTGCTTTGTTTGTTTCAATACGAAACTTATTTTGGGCATTAGCCAAGTAGTAAGCAAAAGGTTTAGAATATCTAAAACCTGAGTTTTTATGCAGCCAACCCGCAATGAATGTAAAGTAGGGTTTTTTTTGTGTGTAGTGTTATCAATTAGGCTACTAAAAGAAATCTCGTCTATTGTATAATGGATCGTGATTTGACGAAGATACAAAAAGAAATCGACCTTAACAAGTTCTGCACTACTCAAACAACTGTCCTGTTGATTAAAAGCCTTAAAAAAACACTGACTTTACGCTCGTAACAATAAAAGCCACAATAAAATCTAATTCTATTCTGCTGTGGCTTTTTGTTTTATAAATTCAAAGACTCTACCAAGGAATCGGATTGTAATCTTTCAAAAACTTCC
>RRZT011473047.1_pt1 | contig 32864 bp, 33 predicted proteins | sample 2165551 | NCBI WGS metagenome assembly RRZT01 (sample SAMN10456910, study PRJNA506462) | wastewater metagenome | biome: wastewater; feature: sludge; material: wastewater sludge; isolation source: wastewater sludge with Escherichia coli K12::gfp cells carrying plasmid... | place: USA: Moscow, Idaho...
TAAAAGATACAAAGACATTGATGAAGTTATGCAGTCAGGAGTTGATGCTTGGAAAAAGATAAATCAAAAAATTGTGAAATCAATTGGTTTTTCATAAATGATTTTTTTGAGGATGCAAGAACATTTAGGACGACGTATTATTTCTAATAATCTGTTTTATTTTAAGCTTATTTTCTATAAATATATTTTCATTTGAGAAATTAAAATGATAAAATTGATCTTTTGATTGAAAAAACCATTTTTTCTCATTAATTTTATTAGTCTTTTTTTCAATAGTGTTTTTTAAATAATTTGAAACACCAATATCTTCGCCTGTGTAGTTCAAAACTATATAAATCATATTTTTCCTTAATATACTAAATAAATCATATATTTTATTATAATTTCATCCTGAAATTCGTTACTTGAAATAATTAAGAATTAAATATAAAAAAATAATTATTTATTTTGTCTTTATTATTTACATTAATTGAGTATTAAATTGGTTCGAAATTTTCTATTATTCTAATATTCTATATAAAATGTCAATTAAATTGACATTTTATTCTTGTTTTACAGGTAGATAAATAAGAAATTTATATGATATTTTATAAAAAATTTATTTTAAATGTATTAATGAAGAAATACTCATTAATACATAGTCATGCCGCCATCAACTGCAAGAGTTTGACCTGTAATATAGCTAGAGGAAGCACTAGCTAAAAATACAGCAGCTTTGGCAATTTCTACTGGATCGCCCACCTTGTCAGAAGGAATTTTTTCAACAATTTTTTTCAGAACTTCTTCATTAAGAGCCCCAGTCATATCTGTTGTAAAATAGCCTGGTGCAATCGCATTTATTTGGATATTTCTGCTTGCAAGTTCTAAAGCGAGGGCTTTGGTTAATCCAATCACTCCCGATTTACTTGCTGCGTATGCAGATTGCCCCGCATTCCCGGTTAAACCGACAACAGAAGAGATATTAATAATTTTACCAGCACGTTTTCTCATCATTCCCATGGCAACAGCACGGGAGCAGTTAAATGCGCCCTTTAAATTGGTGTCTAAAGTGGAATCCCATTCTTCTTCTTTAAATTTTACAAATAAGTTGTCTCTGGAAACACCAGCATTATTTACGAGAATATCTATGCCGCCGTGTTCTTTTTCAAGTGCTTTAATTGTATCTTGAACGAGATTAAAGTCGGATACATCGAACTTTACACAAGTGGCTATGCCTCCATTTTTAGATATTTCAGCTACCGTGTGTTCTGCTGCTTGTGAATTTCCAGCATAATTTATGATAACTTTAGCTCCTAGTGCTCCAAAAGCAACAGCTATGGCTTTTCCAATTCCTCTAGAACCACCAGTAACGAGAGCTACTTTGCCATTTAATAGATTTTTTGCATAAATATTGCTTACAGTTTGAGCAACGTCTGCAAAGCTTGTCTGTTTTTTATCTGTATTTTCCATATATTCCTCTATTGAATAAGCAAATAAGTGAGCGAAATAGACGCCTTGACGCTAGCATGAAAAAAAAATTGCGTAAATACTCTTTGAAGCCTTGTCATTTTCAAACTAATGCTATAAGTAATCTTTCGTGCTCATGTGGCGGAATAGGTAGACGCACAGGACTTAAAATCCTGTATTCGCAAGGGTGTACCAGTTCGATTCTGGTCATGAGCACCATTCCTTTCTTTTATTTCAATTATTTCCTTTATATAACTTCATAAAAATTATACTTTTATTTCTTTGAAAGAAAGAATAAGATACTTTACGTTAATATAGTATTTTTGAATTCACTTTATTTTTGTCGATTAATTAAAATGAGAATTTGAATGAAAAAAAAGAAAATTATAATCATTTTATTAGCAATCTTATTTGTTCTTGGCTCGATAGCATCCGTTATTGGCTATGTTTATAAACGAGATAAAAGTAAATATGAACCCAAACTTTGGATTGGATTATTTGATTATCGATTGAATTTTAGAGATGTTGGGGAAAGTTTAAATAAATGTCTTCATAAAGATGTTTTTAACACGGGGCTTATGTATCGTTCTAACAAATATTTTTCTGGTTGGAGTTGCGATAAAATTCAAAATCCAAAGAAAATATACTCATTAAATTTCAGTCCGTGGGATCCTCACTCTTATTACTGTGAAAAAATTGATGGAACAAGAATGTATGGATTTCATCCGAATACGGAATTTGAAATTAGTGATATTGAAAATTTAGACAATTGGAAAAGACCTGAATTTAAATCTTCAATGTGCACTTTTTTTAAAGCAACAATACAAGATTTAATTCAAAAAAATAGTTTTCTTTTTCATTGTGACGTAGGTCGAGATCGTACGGGAGCATTTGCAGCAATGATGTCTATGATTATGTTAGAGCAAAAAAAGCTTTCAAATGTTGACATGATCAATGCAATTGAATGTGACTACGAAAAAACAAGTGCACTTGAAAAACATAAAATAGGAAGAATGAAAGAATTTATGTTGGAAATGCAATCTAAGGGCGGTGTTTCAAAATTTATAGAAGCAGAATGTAATATTAAACCTGAGATCTTATCAAAAGCTGCAGATCAGTTTATTAAATAATTTTAATTTTTATCTTAAATATATAATGAGAAATTAATGTAAAATCTCATTATATTAATATGAAAATATCAGTCTTCTTTACAAATATGATTGTGTAGAGCATCCATCAACTAAAATAGTTTGTCCATTTACAAATGAAGCGTCTTTAGACATTAAAAATGTAATTACTTTTGCAATTTCTTCCGGAGTTCCCATTCTGTTTAGAGAAGATCTTCTTTCCCATGTTTTTTTTGTTTCCTCAATAGATATATTATTTTCTTTTGAAGATAATTTTACTAAATTTTCCATATGTTCAGTTGAAGTTGCTCCAGGACCAACATTATTTATCCGTATTCCTTTGTTACCTATTTCATGTGCTAAGTTTTTTAGAAAAATGACAAAACCTGTTCTATAAATTGCAGACAAGTGAAGTTGTCCAACAGGCTCTTTTACAGATGTACTTGTAATTGCAACTAGACTTGAATTATGTTCTTCACAAAAAGGAAGAATATCTAATACAAATTGAGCAGGTCCTGCTAAAATATTTTTGTTCCCTTCTATAAAATCATTATAATTATGATTCGATAGTTTTTTTCCAGGATACCCGCTTCCATTGATTAATACTCCATTAAGCTTCCTACCATTTAATGTTTTCTCTATTTTTTCTTTAGAGTTTCCCATAGAAATGTCAATTGAAATTGTTTCAACAGATTTTGCTCCTAATTGTTTTAATTCATTTATTTTGGCATCTATTTTATCTGCACTACGAGAGGAAATAATGAGATGTGCATTTTTTTGAGCTAATTCTTTAGCAACAGAATAACCTATTCCAGAAGAAGCACCTGTTAACCAAAATAAATTATTTTCCGAATTCGACATAAAATTCTCCTAAATAATCAAAAAGATTAAAATTAAGACACGATTTATTGAAACAAAACCCTTAAATTAAAAGGTCAATTTTAACAAATTTCTATTGAAGGGTAATACCAAATTTTCTTAAGTTCTCTAGTCAACATACAGTCTCCTAAATCGAAGAGCCACCATTCTACTTGAAAGTTTATAAAATCAACAAATTTCATAAAATTAAAAAGAATTCTTTTATTTTTTTTATTTCAAACCATTTTTCATTTGATATACCAATATTTTCTTTAAATTCTTGCTCAAAATAATGAGTATGGGAAGCAGAAGTAACAGAATCAAAATTAGCAAAGGTATATTCATTAGAAAACAGCTCTAGAGCCTCATTGAGTCTTAATACAAGTTCGTTTTCTCATGATAGAATATAATTTTAATAATTTAGCAGTTAGTTCAACGTTTTTATATAGGTATATTTCGTTACTTTAGTAGTTCTTTTATTTGATACTACTGTTAAGAAACATACTTTAATTTTATTTATTGTCAAATAATCCAAATTGAATAAAATTTAATTATTTTTAAAAAAAATGAAAATTTCTATTCTGTTTTAATCATTAAATTTTTTATATAAGCATTTTTAATTTGGGTAATGGTCATTGGATAAAATATCGTTTATTTACATAGACAGCAGTATGCGGATCTGCATTTGAGATGATAAGACGAGACAGGGTAAAAATAACTTTTTACTTGAATCTGTGGGTTATTTTAAATGTATGACATTATTAGAAATAAAATTTTATAGAGTAAATTTCTATTTCATACTTCAATTTTCCCTCTTGACATAACTTAGACAAAGTCTAAATTATGTCTGACTTAGATTTTTGGATCAAGCTTTAAAACATTGGAGATATATATGGAAAAAGTTGTTATAATTGGTTCTGGTCCTTCTGGTCTTACATCTGCAATTTATACGGCGCGTGCTGCTCTCTCTCCTGTAGTTATAAGTGGGATGCAACCAGGTGGTCAATTGACGACGACAAGTGTGATAGAAAATTGGCCTGGATTTGTAGATGGTATAGACGGGAATAAATTAATGAATGATATGCGTGAGCAAGCTGAAAAAGTAGGTGCGCGCATGTTAACAGGTTCTGTTACTAAAGTAGAGGTAACAAATAAAGGAACATTTTTAATAAAACGCGATTATGAAGAAGATATTGAGGCAAAAGTTGTTATTGTTGCAACAGGAGCTTCTGCAATTACTTTACCTCTTCCCAATAAAGATAAATTAATGGGTTACGGACTTTCTACATGCGCTGTTTGTGATGGATTTTTTTATCGCAACAAAAAAGTTGCCGTTGTAGGTGGTGGTGATAGTGCCATGGAAGAAGCAACTTATTTATCTAAATTGGCAAGTGAAGTTATTTTAATTCATAGAAGTGACAAGTTTCGCGCAAGTAAAGCAATGCAAGAAAGAGTAATTGCAAATCCAAAAATAAAAATTATTTATAGTACAGATGTTGTTGATACTCTTGCAAATGACAAAGGTTTAACGGGAGTTATAACTAAAGATAAATCCGGAAAAACAAAAGAAATTATGGTAGATGGATTATTTATGGCAATAGGTCATCATCCAAATACCGATTTTGTAAAAGGTTTAGTAAACATGGATGAAAAAGGTTACATTTTAACTCAAAATGGAACACATACAAATATACCTGGATTATTTGCTGCGGGTGATGTGGAAGATAAATTATATCGTCAAGCAATTACAGCGGCTGGTAGGGGTTGCCAAGCAGCACTTCAGGCCGAAAAATTTATTGAAGGTATGGAACATTAATATCATCTTAATAAGAGAGAATAAATTTGACGAGATTCATTTTAAATTAATTTTTCGAGTTGCGACTTTCTCTCTTTTAGTTCTTTTATTTTTTGTGCATTTTGCCGCGCAGATTTTTGTCTAAGATCTCCTTCTAGTTTTTCATCAATTTCGAAAATTGATTTTAAAATATCATCTTCAGAATTAAATTCTAAATTATTTATGTTTTTGTTATTAAGTAAAAATGGTACGTTATTTAATTCATCCGCAACTAATTCGTTGGCATAATATTTATTTCAATTAATTTTCCTTCGTGTATGAGCACAAATCGATTAGCCATATTTGAAATAAAACGCCTGTCATGTGAAAAGAAAAAAAACGGTTACTTTTGAGTTTATCAGTTCATTTTCCAAGGCCTCACAACCTGCAATATCAATGTGATTTGTGGGTTCGTATAATATTATGATATTTGGCTTTAAAGTTGAAATAAGAAGAATTTGTAATCTTGCTTTTTGTCCTCCGTTTAATTCTGAGCTGGTTTTATGTTGTTCTTCTATTGGAAAACCTGCTGCAACTAATTTATGTTTGACGTTCAAATCAGATCCTGATGAAATATCTCTCAATACCTTAAAAATAGCTTCATTTATTGGAACTCTACCCAGCATTTGATCATAATAACCAAGAGTGCATTAAGGGTTAAAACGAATTCCTGTTTCTAAACAATTTGATGTCTGTTGATTTGCCCATAAATTAGCAAGTGTCTTTAAAAATACACTTTTACCACACCCATTTTTCCCTAAAATAACAATTCTATCACCACGGGATATATATAGTTTTTCAATTGAAAAAAGAATTTTATCTTCATTCGAATTCTTTGTTTTTATATTTACCTTCTCAAAAGTAACAGCCAACTTTGCACGACTTTCTGCGGTTTCTATTGTTAGTTTTCTTTTATCAACGGTAGCTACCTCCGTTAGGTTACCACGCAATTTTTCAACTCTTTTGCTCATGCTTTCGGCGCGTCTTGCAAAGTTCTCGTTGTTTTAAATTTTTCCCCAAGTAGCAAGCTGCTTTGCGCTAGCCTCAATTCGGTTCATTTCTTTGATTTCACTTTGCCTGCGAGCCTTATCTGAGGCGTCCATTTCAATTAAAGCTTGTCTTGCTCTTATTTAGGAAAATGGAAAATCAAATATTTTTCCATCACGCAAAAAAAGAATACCTAAGCGGGTGTTGCGACGCTAGGTAACTTCACCATTGTCCGTCGTTTGTTGATTTGTGATCACCCGCATGAGAGTCGATTTACCGCAGCCGTTATTTCCTATTAAGGCTGTTCATTCTGTGTCATGCAGAGAGAATGAAATGTCTGAAAAAAGTGGACTTGAATTTAATTTAAGAGAAATATGATTGCTTGTCATTAATATCATGTTGTCAATTGTTTCTTTATGCAGTTATTTTTATTTAGGCTAATTTTTTTTAATGATCAGCATTATTCATAAATATATTTAAGAGGGGTTTATTTTGAAAGAAAGATTACCAATTATATACAAAGTAAGTAAAATAATAATTTAAATTAATTTAATGGTAATCTATTTTAATTGATTTACATTAATTTATTTATATTGAATATTTTTATATCTTAATTTGAAGTAAACTTTTTCTTGCTTGATAAAATGTAAATTCAGGCTCAATGGAAAAAATATAATAATTATCATTATTATAACACAATTTGAATGGGCATGTTTTTTCATTAAATTTAGTAATATTCATTTTTTTATTTGTTTTAATAATTACAAATATTCTTAAGTAAATATCTTTATACCCTCTTGCAATATAATTTTCTCCTATTTTATACAGATTTTTAATTTGCCTCATTTTAATAAATTTTTTTATTCCGACTTCTGTGAATAAAATATGAAAACTAGCCTTTGAATAAATGATGTTTGTTTTTATTTCTGTAATGCAGAATTTTTTTTCACCAATGTTATTTTGAGAGCAGTAAATTCTATCTATTTCTCCTTTTTGAATTTTTAAATTTTTTTCAACTGGCAACCAATTATGTTTGGCCATCCATTTATCTAATTGCTCTTCACCCCATTTCCCAAAATTTTTCTTGTAAGCCGTGTTCATTTTGTTCTCCCTTAATGAGAAGTTTAGAAAATTGTTTTACTAAAATTTTGTCATTTATAGGGTTGCTAAAAATATTTGGACACTTCTTAAAAAATTTGATTTGATTTTAAACGCATTACGTTATACCCAATTTGTTTATTGTTTTGCCTTTTTTCAGAGTTACCCTCTTTGGGGTCGAATTTTGAAGTAAACCTGCTCGAAAATGTTGGAGATATCTTGTATCTTACGAATGATACTAATAAAATCAGTGACCCTAGGCTGTTAACTAAACAACTTCATATACAAATCCTAGATGATCTTAGAAAAGCTCTAAGTGAACTAAAGGAAACCAAGGTTGAAAATCCTGGGGTTTTAAAAATGCGTATTCGTAATTGGCTTTTTCTATATGAAGAAGGTGAACCAGTTGTTGATATCATTTTAGATAAGGGCTACTCTTTGGCTGATGTAGAAGCTTGCAAAGTTCCCCGTCAGGCTGAAACAGCTCTTACTTTTGATGAATGTACTGAAATTCATAAGTATCTTCTTACTACCAACGCCCTCGATCCGTTTGCGGATGATGTTAATATTCGTGTAGGATCTCCAGGTTCAGAGCCTACGCTCCATGATTTGGAAGACTTTGAAGCTTCTGTTGGAGATATGCTTACTGTAGAAACCTGGCAAAAAGTTGCTGGAAGAAGTAAGTATACTATGGTTTTAAATGAAATTTGTGATAATAAAGGATTTAAAGTCATTGTGCTTGTGGAAGGTGCCCATCGGTTTGAAGTTCCTCTAGAGGACATCAAAGTTGCTTTTGCACTTCCTTTTCATCCTTCGTCAAAGTCCGTAAAAGTGGCAAAAGACGCTGCAAGGCACAAGGCGCGTAATGGAGCGTTTAAAAAATCCAAATAGTTGGATCTCATAGAGCTGAGATTTGTTGAATTCTTGACTTGTTTTCTGAGGTGCATTTAATGCAAATAGATTTGAAGCGTGTTATCGAAACTGTAGGTAAAGAGAAAAATATCGATCGTCAACTTCTTATTGGCGCATTAAGAGAAGCCGTTCTTACAGCGGCACGCAAACATTTTGGTGATTGCGTTTTCGAAACACGCTTTAATGAAGAAACTGAGGAAATAGAGCTCATTCGCTACAGAACTGTAGTGGCAGATGAAGATCTTGTTAATCCAAGCAAACAAATACCAACTTCAGAAGCTATTGTAATGGATGACTCCTTACAAGTTGGCGATGAAATTGGGGAGCCTCTTCCTACCGATCAGCTTGGCCGTATTGCTGCACAAGCCGCAAAACAGGCTATCGTTCAAAAAGTAATGGAAGCGGAAAAAGAAAAGGTTGTTCGTGAATTTCGCGATAAAAAACATCAAACCGTTGTAGGCCAAGTTCGTCGTTTTGATAAAGCGGACATCATTGTGGATCTTGGACCAACTGAAGGTGTTTTACCTGTACGTGAGCAAATTCCTGGTGAAAAATATAAAATTAGAGACAAAGTAATTGCTTTTGTGGTTGATGTAAAAAAATCAACTCGTGGGCCTCAAGTTATGTTAAGCCGAGCTCACCCTGAGCTTTTAATTCGTCTTTTTGAGCAAGAAGTAACTGAAATTTCAGAAGGAATTGTAGTTATTCAAAGTGCTGCTCGTGATCCTGGAAGCCGTTCAAAAATAGCTGTGTACAGTACAGAGCCTTCTATCGATCCCGTAGGCGCGTGTGTTGGTATCAAAGGAGCTCGTGTTCAAGCAATTGTTCAAGAGCTTCGCGGTGAAAAAATAGATATTATTCCTTATGATCGTGACCCAGCTCGTTTTGTGTGCAACGCGCTTGCTCCATCTGAGCCTTCAAAAGTAATTGTGAACGAAAGACTCCATATCATGGAAGTTGTTGTCCCAGATGAACATCTTTCTCTTGCCATTGGTAAAAGAGGACAAAATGTGCGTCTTGCGGCTCAGTTAACGGGTTGGAAAGTTGACATTCGCTCCGAATCAAAAATGCGCGAACTTGTTCAAGAGTATAAAAATGTAATCGCTCAAATTCCTGCTTTAGGAGAAATGCGCGCAGAAATTTTAGTGAACGAAGGTTATAAAGATCCTGCAGATATTTCTCGTATGGATCACCGAAGTTTAGTAAAACTTCTTCGTTTAACTCCAGAAGAAGCAGAACAAGTTGTTCAAGGTGCAGCTGAACTCGCTGCGACTCAAGCAGCACAAAATGCGGAGTCAAGCACAGATGAAGATCTTGAAGAATTTCATTTAGGCGAACCTATTATCGATGAAGAAACTACGGAATCTGAGGAAGCAGAAGCTGCTATTGATGACATTGTTGCTAAAACACGTCCTCAACCTCTTCTTGATCCTGAAAAAGTAGATTCTAAAAATGTTCCTGTAGAACGTCTTCGCTATTGGATGCAATTAAAAGGTGTTGCTGAACAAATTGCAGCGGTTATTCATACTGCTGGATTTGCTGATTTCAACTCTGTTGCAAGTTCAAATGCAGACGAAATTGCTTATAAAACAGGGTTACCTGTTAAACTTTCTGGAAAGTTACATGCTGAAACTGCCAAGATTATTGGAAACTGAAACTGAAAATCAATTATTGTTCCATACAATGCAAAAGTCTTTCCAGACTTTTTCTCCTGAAGGTACTATAAAAGTTCCGTGTATTGAATTAAACGATAATTTGATTCAAGCGCTTGCCTTTGCACGCCGCTGCGGTAGTCTCCGTGGTGGTCTGGAAAGTATTGAAACTTTATTGCAAACAGAAGAAGCTGGATTAGTTTCTATGCGTTCTCGGCAAAAATCGAAAGACCCAAACCGAATTTCTAGGGTTCTTATTTTTTCTAATGATGGAAGTGATCGTTTTTATCGCCATTGTGAAACTTTGCTTGCTAAATATAAAAGTAGAGTTTTTGGAATTAAAATCAACGCTGATTCCGTTTTGCTTGGAAAATCCTTTTTTGGCAAAGAAAAAGCTGTCAAAGCAATGCTTGTCAGCCGCAAGGATGCAGTTATTAAAGTTTTGTCCGCCGTTATGTCTAATTCATAGTCATAATCGCACGTCTTATTTTTTATACTATGCCGTACTTGCTGGCATGATTATTATTGGGAGCTGCATTTGATGAGTCGCATTAGAGTACTTGATTTGGCTAAAGAGTTGGGAATTGAGACCAAGGCAGCCATTATTAAGCTCCAAGAACTCGGGATCCAAGTAAAAAACCACTTCAATGCAATCTCTGAAACAGAGGCTGCAAAGTTGCGTGCATTTCATCGATCAGGTAAAAATCCTGAAAAAGAAGCTGCACAAAAGGCTGCAGCTAGTAAACTCATTATTCGTAGAAAAGTAGAAGTTTCTTCGGATTCCCATGAAGATGTTGCTCCAAAAAGTAATGATGACATGCAATTAAATGAGCAAACTACAAAAAAAACAACTATTATAAAAAAAGCTTCAGGCTCTTCTGCAAAAGCGCATGACGATGAAAGTTCATCTGTAAATTCGCTGAAAGCAAAAAAAGAAGATCTAAAGCATCGCATAGAAGAAGAAAGCTCTGAAGAGAGCGCTTCCGATTCTACACACCATCAAAAAGTTTTAAAAACTCCTGCAGGTGCAGGAATTCAATCAACAACCCAAGATTCCAGAGAGACAACAGCTGCTTCTGCTCAAGCTCAAGAGGCAAGCGCCGGTAGAACTAATGGCGCATTTAGCGATACGCCAAAGGGCTCCGAAGTAGGTGCATCAGCTATGCGCTCTCAAGAGAGTGACGAGATCAACAACGTGCAAACCACCAATTCCCCAAGTTCTTCAAATTCTGCCCAAGTTGTACGCCCTGCTTCCACTGTTGGAGCTAACGCACAAAATAATAAATCAACAAGCCCAGCTCCAAAAATGGAAGGCGGTGCCGTGATTGTTAGAAAGGCAGAACCAGCTCCTGTTCCACAACCTGCTTCGAAGCCACAAAGCTACACGACAGCAAGTTTTAATGCACAAAACTCTTATCGTAGAGACGATAACAATGCTCCTCGCAGTGGGGCGGGAGGAAGTGGTCGCGATTCCGGAAGATCCCCGCAAGGGCAAGGATTCGGCGGCGGAGCTCGTGATTCCCGTTACCAAGGAAGCTCATCTGGAGGTGCTCAAGGTGGCCGTCCTGGCATGGGTTCATCAGGTGGTGGTCAAGGCCGTCCACAAGGTGGAGGGTTTGGCGGAGCTCGTGATAATGCTGCTGGTCAAGGTTCTTTCCGTACAGGAGCTGGAGCTGGTGGAGCTGGTGCTCCACGTCCTGCAGGACAAGGTTTTGGTGGTGATAGAGGCGGATTTTCTCCGCGTCCAGGAGGCGCAGCTGCTCCAGGTAGCCGTCCTTTTGTAATGGGCGCAGATGCTACTCCAACAACACCAACAAAAGATGTTCCTTCACGTCTTAAAGATCGTGATAAAGATAAAGATAGAGAAAAACGTAGAATTAGCGAAGAAGAAGATGCTCGTCGTATTCGTGCTAAAAATGCACGTCGTCTCGAAGAAACAGAAGAAGATTTAGACATATATACAGAAGTTGAAGGTGGTGAAGATCAGGCGGTTGTTGTTCGTACAATGATTCCGAATCGTAAAAAAACCTCTCAATCTTTCAAGAGAAAAGAAATTAAAAAGACGGAAGCTGCTAATCCGACAAAAGCTTCCAAAAAAATCGTCAGAGTTGACGAGTCTATTACAGTGAACGATCTTGCTGGTGAACTTAGCCAAAAAGCAAGCGCTGTTATTAAAGTCTTAATGAAGCTTGGAATGTCAGCAACAATAAATCAACAACTTGATCTTGATACAGCTACTTTTGTTGCTCAAGAATTTGGTTTTGAAACTCAAAGCTCAAGTATTTCCATTGGCGACATTTTATCTCGTAAAACAGTTAAAAATGATGATACAAACACAGTATCAAGACCACCAATTATTACAATTATGGGACACGTTGACCATGGTAAAACATCTCTTCTCGATGCCATTCGTTCTGCGAACGTAGCAGCAAAAGAAGCGGGTGGAATTACACAACATATTGGTGCGTATCAAATTGATTATAAGGGACAAAAATTAACGTTCCTTGATACACCTGGTCACGAAGCCTTTACGGCAATGCGTGCTCGTGGAGCTCAAGTTACTGATATTGTTGTTTTAGTGGTTGCTGCTGATGATGGTGTGATGCCGCAAACTTCTGAAGCGATTGCACACGCAAAAGCCGCTGGGGTTCCTATTATTGTGGCAATTAATAAAATTGACAAACCAGGAGCTAATTTAGACCGCATCAATCGTGAATTATCTGAGCAAGGGGTTATGCCTGAAGAATGGGGTGGAGAATCCATTTTCGTTCAAGTTTCAGCTAAGACACACCAAGGTCTAAATGATTTAATTGAATCTATTTTACTTCAAGCTGAAGTCCTCGATCTAAAAGCATCAAAAGATACTCTTGCTGAAGGGATTGTAATTGAAGCTAAATTAGACAAAGCAAGAGGACCTGTTGCTACCGTTATTGTAACAAAAGGAAGTTTAAAACAACAAGACTTTATTGTTGTTGGTACTTCTATGGGTCGCGTTCGTGCGATGAACGATGCAAGTGGCAATAAAATTACAGTTGCAGAGCCTGCTACTCCAGTAGAAATTATTGGATTAAGTGATGTTCCTGCATCTGGAGATCAATTTAACTGTGTTGTAAGTGATGCTATTGCAAAAGAAGCTGTTGCTTATCGTATTGAAAAACAACGCCAAAAAGATCTTTCAAGCCAGCGTGCTTCCTCAATGGATGAATTGCTTGCTATGATGGCTGGTACTGACGACAAAGCGCAAGAAGTTTCTATTATTATTAAAGCGGATACTCATGGTTCTGCAGAGGCCATTCGTGCTTCCTTGCTAAAACTAGACACTCCTAAAGTAAAAACAAAAATTCTTCATGCTGCTGTTGGTGGTATTACAGAAACAGATGTCATTCTTGCAAAAGCATCTAATGCTTTAATTCTTGGCTTTAATGTACGCCCTGATCGTGTTGCTGCTCAAGTAGCTGAACAAGGTGGCATTAAAATTCAATGCTACAGTATTATTTATGAACTTATTGAAGCTGTTCAAGCTGCTATGGTGGGAACTCTTGCTCCTATTAAACAAGACAAGGTTATTGGTCATGCAGAAGTGCGTAATACCTTCTCTGTTCCAAAAGTTGGAGTTATTGCTGGTAGCATGATCTCAGACGGTAAAGTAGTTCGTAACTCTCACGTTCGTATTGTTCGTGATGGAGTGGTTATTTATACAGGACGCATTGGTTCACTAAAACGCTTTAAAGATGATGCGAAAGAAGTTGCGCAAGGCTTTGAATGCGGTATTGGTGTTGAAAATTATAACGATATTAAGGTTGGTGATATTCTTGAAGCCTTTATTGTCGAAGAAATTGCGGCAACATTAAATTAAGGTAAGAGGATTTCATGGCTACTAAACGTATGTTACAACTTGCGGAGCAAATTCGTGAGCACATTGCTTTAATGCTTGTTCGTGGAGAAATATCCGATCCGAGAGTGCGTGGCATTACTTTAAATTCAGTAAAAATGTCTCCCGATCTTCAGATTGCAAAAGTCTACTTTTCTGTTCTTGGTGAAAAACAAAAACGCCAAGAAGCAGAAAAAGGATTAAAACAAGCATCTGGATATATCAGACGTGAGCTTGGAAAAGCTTTACTTGTTCGTTATACACCTGCAGTGATTTTTCATTATGATGATAGCATTGAGTATTCCGTTAAAATGGGAGCTCTCATTTCTAAAGTAAGTGATGAATTACGAGAAGACGAAAAAAGTCGAAATAATTCTAATGAAAATGAATTTCCATCAGATGAAAAAAACTCTAATCATAAATAAGTAATCAAATGAATGTAACTAAAAATATTGAGAATAAGGGCACAAATAAAAAAAATTTGTGCGGCCTTGTTTTAATTGATAAAGCAGCTGAAATTAATAGCCACAAAATTGTTTCTGCAATGAGAAAAATATTAAATATTGATAAAGTCGGTCATTTAGGAACACTTGATCCCTTTGCTACTGGATTACTCCCTGTATTAATTGGTGGTGCCACTCGATTATCCGATGAAATAATGGATGGAAAAAAACAATATTTATTTACCATTTCATTAGGTACTGAGACAGATACATTAGATTATTCTGGCAGGGTTATAAACGAAGCAGCAGTTCCCGAAAATTTTAATGAAAAAATACAAGAAAAACTTTATCAATTTACGGGTAATATCGAACAAGTTCCTCCTGTCTATAGTGCATTAAAAATGAATGGAAGACCTTTATATGAATATATGAGGGCTACTGGCAAACTCCCCGATTCCATAGAAACAAAAAAAAGAATCATTCAAATTGAAAAAATGAATATTGTTTCTTACGATTTAAAAACAAAATCAATTACACTTAGAGTGCTTTGTGGAAAGGGAACTTATGTTCGCTCCCTTGCTAGAGATATTTCTAAATCAATTGGAACTGTGGGGCATTGTACTCAATTGCGTAGAGAATATGTTGAGCCCTGGTCAGTAGAAAATGCAATCGTATTTTCATTAGATAGTATAATTTCTTCAGATCAAATTATTGAAAAAATCATTTCACCAGAAGAAATGTTGCCAAATATTCCTAAAGTTGTTTTAAATGAAGAGTATTATAAACAATTATCTTCTGGAAATGTAATATTTGTTTCGGCAGATGTATTAGAAGGCAAATTAGATTTAAATTCAATACGTAATGGAAGTTCAAATAATAAAATATTTGTTTCTATTCAAAATTTTGAATTTATGTTTTATTCAGATATTGAATATATTCAAGTAAATAATTTATTTAAAATTATGCCTAAGAAAAAAGTTAATTAGACTTTAGTTCTTTTTTAAGGGTATTTTGTGAGGCTACTATAAGCCATTTTCCATTTTCTTTCACAAAAATTTGTGTAAAAATACCATATTTAATTTGCGAGTCTACTTTTTCGGCATCTTGTTTATTTTGTGGCTCAATAATTTTCCAATTAATATGTCCAATTACTACATTTGAGCTTTTTATCTCTTTTAAATCTATTTGAGTTGCTTCTAGTTTTGTATTTTTTAAAAAGGTGTTTAAAACAACTTCATGTCTGTCTCTAACAGCTTTTTTTCCGATAAATCTTTGACCAAAAATATTAACAAATTCAGCATCTGAAGAAAAGGATTCAGAAAACTTATCCGCATTATTTTCATTCCAACCCTTCATATAACTTACAATAACTTTATTAATAGAATTTTCATCTGATTTAGTTAAAGAATTTGCTACTGTATGAATAACAACTAAAGGTGAAAGTATAAGTATTATTTTTGGGAAGTTTGAATAAAATTTCTTAATCATAAAAATGCCTTTCATAAATATTTTGAATTCTAATGCTAACAAATAAAATAATATATAGAATAAATTTTTAAATTCAAATAAATTTATTTAGGAATTTTTATAATATTTTTTAATCTAGTTTAATATCAATACTTGTTGGGTATACTGTATTATTTTCCCACCAACCTGTATTTGAGAATTTTAGAAATTTTTTATTTTCATTTGTTTTGTAAAATTCTAAAATAGAATTTACTTGAAAGTCGAGTATACTATATTTATTTGCGCAAATCGTTCCACTTTCTTTGTCATTTATGTAAACTGTTAGACCAAATCCATGTGGTTTTTTTATTATTCCAAAAGTATGAATCCATGAGCATTCATTAATTGAAGAATAAAATATATTTATTTTATATTTTTTTTGATCAATATAAAATGAGCTATCATTTTGAATATTAAAAAATTCATCTAGTAATAAATGAGTGGTATTTTTAATTTCAATTAATGGTGTTGAACCTCTAAATAAATTTGTGACAAAAACATTTGCTTCTGGATGAACAATATCCAAAGATGAAACTGACCTATTTACAATTGATACTATAAATTGTGAATATATTTTTAATGGATAAAAAAATAATATAATAAAAAGACATTTAGTAAATATATTTTTCATTTATAAATCATCCTTTGGTAAAATAGACTAAAATTTAATTTAAAAACTGCAGCAATAATTTTTATAAATTAAAATAAATAAAAAATATAGTTATAAATGTTTTATTTTAAATGGATAATTACTATTATTATCAATAAAAAATTAGAATAAATATTTTAGACATAAAAATAAAATTAATATTTATTCTAATTCAGAAATAAATTAATTTATATAATATGTTTAAATTTAATTAAAAATAAAGAAACTTACCATAATCCTATCTTCTTAAATATACTGATGATTTTGACAGCCTCTATAAATTTTAATAAATATATATAGCTAACTTAAACGAAAGGATTCCAAATGAGCATTACAAGACGTGATTTTCTTAATGGAGTATCAATTGGTGTTGTTGCTGGATTAAGTCCTATTGATATCCTAAATGCGGCTGAAAATTCGATTTATTATCCACCTTCTTTAACTGGTTTAAGAGGAAATCATCCGGGTTCATTTGAGAATGCTCACAAGTTAGGTAGGGATGGTTTTAAATATTCTATTCAAGATCTACCAACGGAAGAAACATATGATCTCGTCGTTGTTGGTGCTGGTATTAGCGGTCTGTCAGCAGCAAGATTTTATCAATTAAAGTTTGGCTTAAAATCTAAAATTTTAATTTTAGATAATCATGACGACTTTGGAGGTCATGCTAAAAGAAATGAATTTAATATTAATGGAAAGCTAATTTTAACTTATGGTGGAACAGAATCATTACAATCGCCAAAAAGTTTATATAGTAAAGTGGCATTATCTTTATTAAAAGATATTTCTATAGATATAGATGAGCTTGGTCGATGTTTTAATAAAAATTTTTATTCTAAAATGGGTTTAAGTAGAGGTGTTTTTTTTGATAAAGAAACATTTGGACAAGATAAAATGGTTTCTGGAGATCCAGGAAGAGTGGTTGCTGATGATATTGATCCAAAAGATTTAAATGCGAAAAAATATAAAAAATTTATAAGTGAATTTCCACTTTCAAATTTTGATAAAGAATGCTTAATTTCATTATATGAAAATAGAATTAATTATTTACCAGAAAAAAATGTGAAAGAATGTATCGAATATTTGTCAAAGACAAGTTATAGAAATTATTTAATTCAAAATGTTAAGTTAAGCGAAAAAGCTATTCATTATTTTCAATCCAAAAGTAATGATTTTTTTGCAAATGGAATTGAAGGCATTTCTGCTTTAGAAGCAAGAACGCTTGGATTACCTGGATTAGATGGTCTTAGTTTACCGCCTCTTGCAGGACCAGGAAAAGCGGAGTTTGAAGACCCTTATATTTATCATTTTCCAGATGGAAATGCTTCTATTGCAAGACTTTTAGTTAGAAAAATGATCCCAGCCGTAACAAATGGTATTTCAATGAAAGATATTGTGCTTTCTAAATTTGATTATTCTAAGTTAGATATTCCAAATAATTTAGTGAAAATAAGACTAAATAGTACTGTTGTTAATGTTACAGATCCTTTTGGCAATGTTCATATTGGTTACTTAGATAAAAAGAGAAAGCTTCATAAAGTAAAAGCAAAACGCACAGTCATGGCAGGTTATAATATGATGATTCCTCATATTTTAAATGATATGCCAAAAGAACAGCAAAAATCACTTTCAGCAAATGTAAAAGCCTGCATTGTCTATAGCAAAGTTATTATTAAAAATTGGAATTCATTTGTTAAGTTAGGTGTGCATGAAATATATGTACCAAAAATGCCTTATTCAAGAGTTAAATTAGATTATCCTGTTAATATAGGAAACTATAAACACTCACAAAATCCAAATGAACCTATTTGTGTTCATATGGTTCATGTCCCAACTGTGTTAGATCCAAATTTAGATGCGAGAAGTAAATCAAGAATTGGGCGTTATAAGTTATTATCTACTCCATTCTCTGAATTAGAAAAAGATATTCGAAATCAATTGCAAAGAATGTTAGGGCCAGCGGGATTTAATCATAAAAAAGATATATTAGGCATAACAATAAACCGTTGGTCACACGGTTATTCTTATACTTTTAATTCATTATATGATAATTTAAATGAAAGTAACAGAATAATTGAAACAGCTCGCTCACCTGTTGGTAACGTAACAATCGCGAATTCAGATTCTTCGTGGATTCCTTTTACTCATACTGCCATTGATATGGCTTATCGGGCTGTTGATGAATTTAGTAAAAAAGTTTAAATGGCAGAAATAAAAGATTGCCCGGAATTAAAAACTTGAATTGCAGGATTGCCTTTATAGTGCACGTTGCAATTTCCATAAGCGGCACCTGCAATGGAATCTTGTGCAAATAAACGTACCTGTGAAGAATGATTACAGGAAACAGAAGCTGTTTTCGCTTCTAATTCAACAGCATTTAATTTTGCAGATCCAAAGGCTACCACTTTAAAATTATCTACAGACCCAATTAAATTTGACTGACTGGAATCGGTACCTTCAAAGCTAAAATGTCCGCCTTTAATATTCAAAACACTTGCATGAACGCTGTCTCTAATATATAATGAATTTAATACATGAGTGTGAATTATAATATGTACCCTGTTAGGACAGTTAAAGCCTTCTTCCATATGAATATAAAGTTTTCCAAAGGAGTTTACTTCGGTAATGATTTTAGATAAAAAACTACCTTTACTTTTTACTTCTATGCCTTGGCTTTTACCAACAAAAATTTCGACATCAAAATTATTTGCAATAGCAATTGATGAAAAATAACCGACAACTCTATTTTGATAATACATACTCATTTGAACATCCTTTAACTTCTAATATTAAAAAATTTTAAAACAAAGATTTTTAGGATGAATTATAATAAAAATCACTTAAAGCAGACTGCTCTTTTAAGGTAACAAAAAAGGGAGTGATGTCAATAGTCTGGAAAAGATTTCTTAAAATCCTTGCATTTAGACGTTGACTCTAATCCCGTCATTTGCTACTAGATGCCATCTTCAGGTGCCGTGAATCTCGGCAGGAAGTTTTTCACGCAAGCAACATAAGCGTAAGCTATTAATAACTCTGAGGTTTTTATGAGAGAAAGCATTCATCCTAAATTTGGCCCATGCGAAGTTCACTGCGCTTGTGGGAATACATTTGAAACACGTAGCACAAAAAACGTATTAAAAATTGAAACTTGCAGTGTATGCCATCCATTTTGGACCGGTAAACACAAGGTTCTTGATACTGCAGGACGTATTGAGCGTTTCAACCGTAAATATGCGGCTAAGGCAGTTCAAACAAGCAAGTAAAATCTTATATTTAAGATATAAACAGGGGGCATGTCCAATCTTTGGATGCTCCCTTTTTGCGTGTTAAGAGGGTTCTAGAGCCCCTTATTCAGTTTCACTTTATCTGTAATTGGAATATAAACTCATGATGCTACAGCTTGCTAAAATTGAACGTAGATTTCTTGAGCTCGAAAGCCTTCTTTCTCGCCCCGAAATTATTTCAAACAACACTGAATTTCGCAAACTAAGTAAAGAACGCGCCGATCTTGAAGAAACAGTGCGTTTGTTTAGAGAATTTAAAAAAATAGAAGAAGATAAAAAATCAACAGAAGAGCTTATGGAAGAAAGCACAGGGGAAATGAAAGACCTTGCTTTTGATGAGCTTAAAAGCTTAAAAACTCGTTATGAAGAACTTGAAAAAGATCTTGCCATTCATTTGCTCCCCAAAGATCCCAATGACGGAAAAAATATTTTTCTAGAAATTCGTGCTGGAGCTGGCGGTGATGAGGCCAGCCTATTTGCGGGTCAGCTTTTTAGGGCATATGCTCGTTATGCAGAACGTAAAAAATGGAAAATGGAAATCATGTCACTCAATGAAAATGAGCTTGGTGGCACTAAAGAAGTTATTGCGTTGATTGAAGGTGAGGGTGTTTACAGCATTCTTAAGTACGAAAGTGGTGTGCATCGTGTACAACGTGTTCCGCAAACTGAGGCGCAGGGACGTGTTCATACTTCGACCATTACAGTTGCTGTATTGCCAGAAGCAGATGATGTGGAAGTTTCAATCAACGAAAATGATCTTCGGGTAGACACTTACCGAGCCGGTGGGGCTGGAGGTCAGCACGTCAACAGAACGGACTCTGCTGTTCGTATAACCCATATTCCAAGTGGAATCGTAGTAGCATGTCAAGATGAGCGTTCTCAAATAAAAAACCGTTCTAAAGCAATGAAAATCTTACAAGCTAAATTGCTTGAAGCAGCTGAAATTGAAAAAGAGAAAGCGTTTTCGGAAGAACGTAAATCACAAGTAGGAAGAGGCGATAGGAGTGAAAGAATTCGCACATATAACTTTCCTCAATCTCGCGTAACGGATCATAGAATTAACCATACGATCCACTCTATTGATGCATTTATGGAAGGTGAAATTCAGGAAATGCTAAATATGTTACGTCAATATTACCAAGCTGAAGCATTAAAGTTACAAGCTGAAGGCAAATAAAATATGCAAGTCATTGAGCAAGAAAAAAAAGAAATATTGTGGTCCGTTAGAGAGATCTTAAATTGGACCACAAAAAGATTTTCTGAAAGTGGTATTGAAACGCCCCTTTTAGATTCTCAGCTTCTTTTAAGTCGAGTTCTTAACCTGTCAAAAATACAATTATATATTGAAATTGATAAACCTCTAACAGAAAAAGAACGAATTTTATTTAGAGAACTTGTAAAAAAACGTTTAAAAGGTGAGCCTGTATCTTACTTGTTAAATGAAAAATATTGGCATGATATAAAATTATTTGTAGATAATCGTGTATTAATACCAAGGCCTGAGACAGAAACAATGTTAGATTTTGTTCTTCAAAAATGTAAATTAAAAAATGAAAAGCCTGAAGTTATTTTTGATTTATGCACTGGATCGGGTTGCCTTGCTATTGCTTTGGCAAAAAAATATCCTGAAGCAAAAGTAGTTGGGATTGATTTATCTAAAGATGCTATAGATGTTTGTATTAAAAATGCAGAATTAAATTCTGTTTCAAATGTTACTTGGATAAATGCCGATGTAACAAACATGGATTTATTTAAAATGCTTTCTTTAGAATATAAAAAAGCAGATATTATTGTTTCTAATCCGCCCTATGTAACAGAAGAAGAATGGCAGAAGTTAGATGCTGGTGTAAAAGATTATGAACCTAAAATGGCTTTAGTCTGCGATGATAATGGATTAAAAATAGGTAAAAATATTTTACAATATATTACTGATTTTAAATTATTAAATAAAAACAGTATTTTTGCTATGGAATTAGCAGAAAAACAACCTCAAAAAATTGATAATAATATAAATAAAATCATTCAAATAAATCATCCTATGTGGAATATGCCAATTAATGAATGGTTTGCTCTCTGCGACTATGAAGGAAAAGATCGATTTTTAGTTCGAATTGAGCAAGATTCGAAAATTGAGTAATTCTCATCTTTAATTATAAAAGCTGCAATTATGGTATAAAATTCATTTAGTAATTGCATAATGACAAATGCTTGACATAAAACATAAATATTAAAAAAATACTATCATTATAATATAATGCTTTTTAAGGGATTTTTAATGAGATGGGTATTTATCTCAATGTTGTTTTTAGAAGAAAGTACTAAGATTTTTTCACTTGCTAAAACAGCAGAAAGAAAAAATTATTTTAAAATGAATTTAGGAATAGATAAGATTTATAATTTTTAATTTGGAAAGGTTTTTAAGTATGATTTTTCTTAAAATAATGATTGAAATATTGTTAATAAAATTTGCAGATTTTTTATCGATTTTTAGCATTAAATTAAAATATAAATTAATTAATATGTTAAAAATATATAAGCTAAGAAAAATTGCAAAACATGCATATTGTAATTCTGCATTCTATAAGAAAATTTTTAATGAAAATGGTATTAACGAACAAAATATATCAAAAATTACTTTTGAATCTCTTCCTGTGATTGAAAAAACGGATATTATTAGCAATTATAAAGATATTATATGCTCAAAAGACATAAATAGCAGTAAAATATTTGAATCTTTGATTAGGTCTCAAACTCATGATCTCATAGATAATAAATATAATTGTGTATATACTTCTGGAACAACTGGTATTAAATTACCAGTATTGTATGAAAATAGAGAATTAAAAAAAATTATATTCAATAATTTTATTAATAATGCTAAACCATATAAATCTTTATTTTCAATAAAAACTAGAGTTGTCCTGTTAGCTGTTTTAGAAACAAGAACCATCGCTTCATTGGTATTTCGATATGCTCCTATTTCAGTATATAATAAAAAAGAAATATCAATTAAAATTCCTATCATTGAAATTATAAATGAACTTAATCAATTTAATCCTGAAATGATAATTGCATATCCAGGTGTTTTTATATCTCTTATTAAATATAAAAAAGAAGGTTTATTAAAAATAAATCCAAAAAAAATATATCTTACTGGTGAGGTTTTAACAGACGAAAATTTAAAATTAATTAAAGAAAATTTTACTGCAGATATTTATAATCTTTATAATTGTAGCGAATGTATGAATATGGCGGTAAGGAAAAATTTTGGTAAATTTAAATTATTTAATAACTTAAACCATGTAGAAATATTAGACGAAAATAATAAACCTGTTCCAAAAGGTCAAATTGGAAAGGTTGTTATTACAAATTTTATTAATTTTTCACAACCATTAATTAGATACGAATTGGGAGACTTAGCTGTCTCTAGTGCTAATGAAAATGAAGAACTTTCCTTTGAAGGAATTATTGGAAGAAAGTATAGACCTATCATTTTTAAAAATAATATTGGAGAGTCTGTTGAAATTTTTACCTTAACATTTTATGAAATTATAGCAAAATCAATAGAAGTTGTTAAAGCTCAAATTCTTATAGGCAATAATTATTTTAAAGTAAACCTTGTCTGTGATGATATTTATTTATTAAACTGTGAATTGAATGTTATAAAATATTTAAAAAAAATTAATTCGGATGATTCTATTACATTTGAAATAGAAAGATTAGATGACATTTTACCAGAAAATAACGGGAAAATTCCTTTAATTAAATTTTTAGATAATTATGAAGAAATACCTAATATTCCATACAATATTGTAGTTACAGAAAATACAAATACCGTTTTAAATTAATTATAAAAATTATTTGTCAAGAATCTCATTTTGAAAAAAATGAGCAACATGTTGTTTAAAATATGCCTGACAATGATCAGCAAGTTCGCTTGTCGTTAATGGGCATCCAAGTTTTTGTGTTGTTGTCAAAAAACTATTGTGATCTCTGCCTTGTCTGTAATCCGGTTCCCGTGATGGATGAGCTAAAAGTTGGGAAATAAATTCTATATTAGGATTTACAAGTAAGCTTCCTTGGTACACAAGCAAATGTTTTTTTCTAAAAATACTTGTTCCAGCAATTTTTTTATCTAAAAAACTGATGTCACTAATTCCATTTTGTGAGAGATCAGGACAACCCGCTTCTTTTAAGGCATTTATCCAAAGTTGGTTGATCATTTGAAAGTATTTATTGTTTCCAAAGACATCTTTTGCATAAAATGCAAATGTCAAAATAAGGCACCCTTCTCCTAAAACAACAGTCCCTCCGCCACCTTTTCTTCGTAAAATAGGAACATTATTTGTTTCACAAGCAAGAACATTGGCTTCAATGTCTGGTTTATTTGAGCTTGATAATACAACAACATTTCGTTTTGTTTCAAAAAACCGAAATAAAAACGAATTTTCATTTAAGTCTTGAGATTTGTATTTTGGCCAATATTTTTTTGGTAAATTTAATACCCAATTATCCATCCACATATTGTTACTTTAAAGCGCTTAAGATTTCAGAATGAGTAAGTCTCGAAATAAAAGCTGTTTTTGTTTCAAAACGAGAATTTAAAGATGTTTTTACCCAAACAGATTCACAGCCCGCTTCATATGCAGCAATAAGTCCACGTTCTGAATCTTCAATAACTAAAGCTTCGGATGGTTCAATTCCTAATTGTAAAATTGCTTTATTGTATAAATCAGGAAAAGGTTTTTTACGCATTCCTTGCTCAAGGCCAACAATCATATCTATTGGCAAATTTTCACTTTTATGCTGAGAAAGAATTAAATTGATTTCACTTGCAGGGCTATTGCTTGCAATCGCATTAATAATCCCTTTTTTATTTAAAATAGATAAAATTTCTGGGATTTCAGGATATATTTTTGCTTGGAAATCTGAAATGAGTTGCCAATAATACTTTGCTTTTTCTTTACGAATTAAGTCGGGATCGCATTTGATATTATACTTTTCAATTTCTTTTGACACTCCTCCACCAGTATGGGTAAAGGTTTCGTAATACTCGTATTCATTTAATATATGATTATATTGCATAAATGCCTTTTCATATGCTAAAAAATGAATTCGTTCCGAGTCACATAGGCATCCATCAAAATCCCAAAGTATAGCTTTTTTGTTAAGTATTGTTTGTTTAAGATTATTCATAGTTGCGTTCCTTACTCAACGTGTATTACTTAGGGTGTGGTATATGCTGAAATTTTGATCCAGCGCATTAACAGCCTGGAGAAATTGCATAGGTAGCACGTTTATAAGATACGGGCTAGATAGTATTCATTTGATCTTTTATTTTATTTTGTTTTGATGAGAGGGTTTGATAAATGAAACGAGTCGTTGTTACAGGCCTTGGAATCGTATGTCCAATCGGCAATAATTTAGAGGAATGCTGGGAAAACGTAATTGCAGGCAAAAGTGGTATCGGCAAATTAACCATGTTTGAACCACCTGAAAATTGCGTAACGATTGCTGGTGAAGTAAAAAATTTTGACCCAACAAAATACATGAATGAGAAAGAAGCTAAACGGAATCAACGTTTTGTACAACTTGCCGTAGCGGCTTCAAAAATGGCATTAACAAATGCAAACCTTGAAATTAATGCTTCAAATCATCATCATATTGGTGTTTCTATTGGAGTTGGAATAGGTGCTCTTGGTTATTTAGAAGATCAATCTTTTATTGCAAGAACAAAAGGAATTAAACGCGTTTCTCCTTTTACAATTCCGGGTTTTATTGGAAACATGGCTGCTGGTGTTGTCTCTTCTGAAACAGGTGCAAAAGGTCCAAATATTTGTGCAGCTACAGCTTGTTCAAGCGGCGCACATTCTATTGGCGATGCTATGATGTACATTCAATCTGGTAGAGCAAAAGCTATGATTTGTGGGGGTGCTGAATCTGCATTAAGTTTAATTGCTTATGCTGGTTTTGGACAAATGAAAGCATTGTGTTCAAATCGTTCGGATGAACCTGAAAAAGCTTCCAGACCATTTGATAGAGATAGAAGTGGTTTCATAATGGGTGAAGGTTCTGGAATTCTTATTTTGGAAGATTATGAGTACGCAAAAGCGCGTGGAGCAAATATTATTTGTGAAATAGCTGGATTTGGAGCATCGGGGGATGCTTATCACTTTACTTCCCCTGCTCCTGAAGGAGAAGGCGGTGCGCGCGCTATGCAACAAGCATTAGACACCTCTGGATTAAAACCTGAAGATATTGACTATATAAATGCTCATGGAACATCTACAGAACTAAATGACTTGTGTGAATCTCAGGCAATTAAAACAGTTTTCAGAGAACAGGCTTATAAATTGAATGTGAGTTCCACAAAAAGCATGACAGGACATTTGTTAGGTGCTGCTGGTGGTATTGAAGCTGTATTTTCAGTTATGGCAATTAAAACAGGAGTTATTCCGCCAACAATTAATTTAGAAAATCCAGGTGAGCATTGTGATTTAAATTATACTCCTTTTAAAGCTGTTAAAAGAGAAGTGAATGCTGTTTTATCAAATTCATTTGGATTTGGTGGAACAAATGTTTCTTTAGCTTTTAAAAAGTTTAAAAATTAAAGATACAAATAATTTATCCTCAGAAAATAAGTATAATATTTTTTTTTAATAAAAGTTTTTGTCGTTAAAATTGAATTGTACTTAATTTTCAATCTGAAGTATAATATTTTTTCTAATAAATCGATCTGTGTTTATTATTTCTTCTTCATTTTTAGCTGAATACCAGACATCAATTAGGAAGACTTCCTCATTTTCTCCATTGATAAAATCTCCTATTTTGTAATAGGTATTAGTATTAATTACGTTTGTTAATTTTTCAACTTTATCTAATCCATCAATGCTTTTTAAGTATCCTTTTGTTGTTGGATAAATTACTGACATAGATAAAAAATCAGGCGTATCAGGATTTTTAATAAATTTTAATTCTTTACCAATGGTTTGATTAATTAAAATATCTTCATAACTTATATTATAAATTGTTTCTATATTATCCTTTATGCGTGATCCTCCCATACGTGGATTTACTTCTAAAATAATGGGTCCATCTGTTGATAATCGAAGTTCAAAGTGGCAGAAACAATTTTTTAATCCTAAAGTTTTGCAGACTAATTTTGTATAATTATTTATTTCTTCTTTTTCTTTTTCGGATAAAGAAATGGTTGGAGTAAAAACAATATTTTCTAAAACACAAGATTTGTTTTGAATAACATCAATTTTTTCGTGCATCAATAATGGAAAAACATCTTCATTATCACATAAAACTTCGACAGAATATTCATTGCCATGAATGGCTTTTTCTAATAATAATTGGTTAGTATTATCAAATTTTATTTGTTTATAGTTATAAGAAAAGTTTAATTTGTGATAAGATGACGACATATTTTCAACATAATATCTATAAAAACTTTTTAATTCATCTATATTTTTTATAAAACTTACGAAACCAGATGCTGCACCTGCAGCTGGTTTTGCAACAATCGGGTAACCTATTTCATTTGCTTTGACTTCTAATTCATCTTCTGAATTTACAAGAGCATAATTAACTGAAGGAACATTAAACTTAGCTAATTGTTCGCGCATTAGAAATTTATTATTTGCAAAATAAAGAGCGTCTGGATTATTATGTGGTAAATGATATTTTTGTGCTAATTCTGCAATAATTGCTGATGGTAAATACATATTACCTGATTGAAAGTAACCATATGGACAATTAATTCCAATTAAATTATACTTTTCTGAAAGTGGTCTGATAATATTATCTAAATATTCATAAGATAATAAAGGTGTTTTAAAAACTTCAAAGGGAACGTCTAGAGTTATGCTATTGCTACAATTTTCAGGCACTATTCCAATGGTTTTTATTTTGAGTTCATGTGCACGTATGAGGGCGCTTTTCAAACGAGCTAAATGAGAATTTGAGTGTTCGATCAGAATTAAACAATTTTGTTTTTTTATTTGTGACATTTTAGAATTTCTTTCTTTTTAAATTAATAATTTAAAGCATGATTTAATTTTTCTTCTAAATGATTTGAGAAATCTATGTCTTGTAATGCTAATTTAATTTGTTCAATATATGGAGTAATTGATATATCATGTGTTAAAAATGGTATGATTTTTCTAATTTTCGAATAGACTATTTGAGTAAAATCTGACATTTTTCCTTGTCGAATATCAACAGCTTGTGCAGCGCAAAGTCCTTCAAATGCAATAATGTAACAAGTATTGTCATATATTTCTTGGCAACGGCGTGCAGCAATTAAACCAAATGAAACAATATCTTGAAAATCACCGGTTGATGTTAAAGTTTGAATGCTAAGTGGAACGCATAAGGATCGGTTTTCTGCTGTAATGGAAGTTGCCATAAACTGACCTCCCATGAGACCAAGTCTTAATCCTTGGTTGTTGCTGCATAGAAAAGCAGGCAGCCCATTGCTATTGTTTTTATCCATGAATCGATCGATTCGTCTATCAGATAAATTTGATAGAGTTGTCATCGCAATGGATAAATAATCCATTGCCATAGCAATATATTGCCCATGAAAATGTCCATTATGAAAAACTTCATTTTCTTCTGGTATTACAACCGGATTATCGCTGCTAGAATTCAATTCATTTTCCACAATATTTTTTACATAGATAAGCGTGTCAAGAATGGGGCCTAAAATTTGAGGTGTACAACGAAGAGAATAAGCATCTTCGATTTGTCGCCCTAAATTTTTAATGGTACCATCATTTTCATTTTGAATATTTATTTCTTCCGATTTTTCATTTGTAATTAAATGGCTAGATTCAAGAATTTTTGTAATTTTTTGAGCTGTTTTTAGTTGTCCTAAGTGCATTTTTCTTTTGTGAACTCTAGGATCAAAGGGTTTTTGTTTAGTCGCCAATCCTTCAAAAGTTAAGCAGGAAATAAACTCATAAATATTCATAAGTCTATCACATTGATACCAGTTTAAAGCAGCAAGGCCAGTCATTGCAGAAGTTCCATTTATCATTGCCAAACCTTCTTTATAACTTAAAGACATTGGTTTAATATTAAAATGATTTAATGCTTCTTTCGAATTAACTATCTCTCCTTTAACACGAACATTACCTTGTCCTGTAGCGGCTAGGGCTATACATGCCAAAGGACCAAGATCTCCGCTTGCTCCTAGAGATCCTTTTTTAGGAATGAGAGGATAAATTTCATTATTAAACATTTCAGTAAAAATAAAAAAGTTTTCTAGACTTATTGCTGAAACACCTTTTGATAATGATATAATTCGTGTTAGCATGATGGCTCTTACAATTGAATCATCGAAATATTCTCCAACATTTGTTGCAACTGAGTTAATTAAGTTATTTTGAAGTTGTTCAGCAAATTCAACTGGAACAAGTATATTTACAAATCCGCCTAAACTTGTATTTACACCGTAAATAACTCTTTTCTCATCTACAAAACTCTCAAGTAAGCTTCTTGAGTCAGTTATATTTTTTCTTACATCATCTGAAATTTGTAATTTTATTTGTTTATTTAGACAGATTTTAATAAAATCATCTAAGCAAATTTTTGCGTCTCTCAGTATAAATTGATTTTGTTGCATTTTTATTTCCTTTAATTTGTGCTGACGAATCTGCCTTTTTTTTTATATAAGTCAATAGAATAAAATTAATTTATCAATCAAGATTTATTAATTTTTATTAAATTTATATATAGTAAAAAAATATTCGGGTGTAACTTTAAAAAGTTACACCCGAATTCATTGTGGTTAGAATTTTATAAATTGAGAATTAATTGATTTCGATTTTTTTTAAATTATTTTGAATTTCATTTTTTCTTTCTAAAGAAACAGTTAAGACTCCATTTGTAAATTTTGCGTCAATTTTTTCTTTGTTTATAAAAATTTCAGGCATATGTATTTGCCTTTCAAAGGAACCGTAAAACCTTTCGCTCAAATGATACTTGTTGTCATTTTTATTTTCTTCAAAGTTTCTTTCACCTTTAATCGAAAGAATATCATTTTGAATAGTAATATGAATATCCTTTTTTTCACAACCTGGTAAATCAGCAATTAGTATAAATTCTTTCGGAGTTTCTTTTAATTCTATAGATGGGTTCCATTTTATTTTTTTTGACATGGATTTATCATTTAGTGGTTCATTTATGAGACTACCAAAAAGTTTATTGATATTTGTTTGTAATTCATAAAAAGGGTCTTCTTCAAATCGAGAAATAAGAGAAGAAGGTTTCTTGAAATTTTGTAAAAATGACATAAAAATTCCTCCTAATTATAATAAAACATTTTTCTAACCACAAAATTAAAGTAATCATTAGAAACAGTTTGTAAAGGGTTCGATCTTAAGTTTTAAATCAATTTTTTGAGATATAACTTTTATCTATGGTAACGATAGAGGATTAATATTTTATCTATAGATAGATAATATGTAAAATAATATTGTTAAATAAAATTAAATATTTTTTATATATTTGGAGAAAATCATGGGAAATATAAATATTGCACAAAATATTTTTTGGGATTTAGTAGACCAGACAAAAATGACAGAAAAATACCGGATAGATAAAAATTTGCAGTATTTAGAAATTGCTCCTTTAAATGTTCTAAAAAAAATATTTATTCAATATCGATTTTTTACACACTATTACATTGAGGATCTTGGAATATTAATAAGCAAAATGCCTTTTGGAAATTTAAAATCAATTTTGGCAGAAATTCTAAATGATGAATTAGGTAACGGGAAATCGAAAGCAGCACATCCTATTTTATACGATAATTTTTTATTGAGCTTAGGTATTCAAAAGGAAGAAATGCAATATGCATCTCCTCATTGTATGCCTCATCTATTATCTGTTCAAAATTCATTAAACAAAAAATCCTGGGCTTATGGAGTTGGTTTGCGTGGAATGGGTGGAGAATGTTTATGTCAAATTTATTTATCTACCATGCATGAATATTTTTCAAAAAATCCTGAAATTGAGAAAATTAAACAAAATTTAGAATGGGAATTTTGGGATATTCATATTGGTGAAATAGATTTGCACCATCAAACAATTGTTAAAAATGCGATTAGTGAAATTATTTTAGAATACCCAGATTTCACAAAAGATTTATTTGATGGTTATATTGAAAGTAAAACAGCTTGGGATGAGTTTTGGAGTCAAATTTTTAATTCAGAAATTCCTTTCGGGAGAGAAAATGAAAGAAGATCATATGCAAATCAGCTTTTCTTATCAACTTCGGCATGAACTTTTTTTAGCTTGTCATATATTGGTAGCGCAAAAATTAGATTCGGGGCCATTTGGGAATGTAAGTGTACGTATCCCAGAAACAAATCAATATTGGATTAATCCAAGCGGTGTTACGTTTAATCAAATTAAAATAGATGATGTTTTACGTGTGGATCTCGACGGAAATATTTTGGAAGGTAACAGGAAGTCACATCATGGAGAAATTATTCATCGTGCCATTTATCGGTTACGCCCAGATGTATCCGCTATTGTTCATACCCATTCCGATAATACTGTTGCACAAAGTTTACTTGGAGTGAAAATAGAACCATTAACTCAACTTGGTGCCTCAATCCATAATGATCAAGGTATTTATTCTGGTTTTACTGGGCCTGTAAAATCTTCTCAGGAAGCATTAGCAATTGCGGAAGCACTTGGAAATTATTCTATAGTTATCGCTAAAAATCATGGTCTTTTTACAGCTTCGCCAACATTGCAGCAAGCTCTATGGGATTTTATTGTTTGTGATAAAGCATGCCAAATTCAATTACAAGCATTACAGTTAGGAATAAAAGAGGCAGAATTAATTTCAGACGATTATTTAGAAAAAAGTAAACAAGAAGTTCGTCATAAACAAAATCAATTTATGTGGTCTAGTTTTGTAAATTCTCTATAGAATTTAATTCTGTTTGGAAAGAAGACATCGATGCTGTAATTGCTTTAGAAATCGCTTGTATGGTTCTTACATTTTTATTTTCTACTCGAAAAAGTAAACAGATTTCATCTTGAAAAGACGGAAAATTTTCTAGCTTTTCTAGCTTTTTGCTTTTTATAAGAGCGGCAACACGGGAAGGTAAAATCCCTACTCCACAGCCACTAGAAGTTAACATTGCAATAACTTCTAAACTGCTTGATGGGATAACCCTTTTAAACTTTATCCCAATTTTCGACATTTTCTTTAGAACGGATTGAACTTGTAATAATTCTGGATCGCATAAAAGAATGGCGTCATTTGAATTTATTTTTTCGATATCTCGGGCAGAGTTTGAGCTCCAAAAAGTTATTTCATCTTCGCAAATTTTACGAATGACTAAATCTGGATGATGTATTGGGTTTACAACAATACCTATATCTATGGAAGAGCTAATGACACCTTCCACTATTTTTCTTGAAAGCGCATGAATTAGTTTTATGTTTAGTTGTTTGTGTTGTTCCATTAAATTTGGCAGAAAGTTTCCCAAAGAATATAAAGCAATTGAAGGATGACATCCTATAGAATAGGAGCCCTGAATTTCATTTACAGTTGCCAGTGCTTGATCTTTTACTTTATCCCATATCTGTAAAAGATGTTTTGAATGAGCTAATAATTGTTTTCCGGCTTGGGTTAAGGTAACTCCTGATTTATTGCGGGTCAAAAGCGCTGTGCCAATGGATTCTTCTAGTCTTTGCATGGCTAAACTTAAAGAAGGTTGACTTATTCCAGCTCGTTCTGCTGCTCTAGAAATATTTAAAGTACTTGCGACTTCTATAAAGTAGCAAAGATCAGAAGGGGAAGATATCATATGTGCCTCAAATAGATAAATCTTAAGTAACAATTACAAAATAGGCTTTGATTTTAGAAAATATAGTTTCATTCTCTATCACAAAATATAAAAATTAATATAATGATCTTAGTAATATAATTCTGCATGAAGGGGAAGGGCTTGAGCTTTTATTAGATTTATAAATATAAATCTAATTTTAAATTAATTCTAATAAGATAAAATTAGGATACTCTGTTTAGGGGCTGTCCAACATAGAATTTAGAAGAAATTTACAGAATATAAAAGAAGGTGTTCAATTATTTTCGCAAAAAAGATAAAGGAACACCAGATGAGAAATATAAATCAGATTATGATTCTTGCGCAAGAGATATCCCCA
>RRZT011977508.1_pt1 | contig 32823 bp, 33 predicted proteins | sample 2165551 | NCBI WGS metagenome assembly RRZT01 (sample SAMN10456910, study PRJNA506462) | wastewater metagenome | biome: wastewater; feature: sludge; material: wastewater sludge; isolation source: wastewater sludge with Escherichia coli K12::gfp cells carrying plasmid... | place: USA: Moscow, Idaho...
GAAACCTGAAGAAAAAATAGAAGATAAAACTGAGGGAAAAACACAAGAAGGAAATAATACTGAAAATAAAAATACAGATGATAAAGAAATAAAAGAAGAGAATAAAATAGAAAATCAAGAGAATAATTCCACTAATACTGAAAAACAAAATGAAGGAAAAACTGAAAATAAAAATCAATAATCAATAATCAAAGCCCTAAGGTCTATGACTTTAGGGCTTTAGTTATATAGAAATGTATTTTGAATATTAGATATATTTTGTAAGATATTATATAATACTATAAAGGAGATGATTTTATTGAAAAAATTTAAAATTGAAATAGTAAAAAATGGTCCATATAAAATAAGTAAAGCAGTGCCTTTAATTAATGAAACAATTTTATCTAAATCAGATGCTCCAGATGAGTCCATTGCATGGCATAAGGTTAAGAGTTATAAAGTCCCAGAAGATGAAGAATATTATTTATGTCGTTGTGGGCAAAGTAAAAATACACCTTTTTGCGATGGAAGTCATGAGACAAATAACTTTAATGGGACTGAATTGGCAAGTAAAGAAATATATGAAAAAAGAGCAGTTGTTGATGAAGGAGAGACAGTAGATTTATTAGATGACAAAAAAATATGCGCAGGACTTAGATTTTGTAGGGCATATGGTGGGATAAGAAATTTAGTACATAATTCAAGTGATGAAGAACTAAGAGAAAAGGCTAAAGATGAAACTATAAAATGTTCTGCAGGAAGAATTACATTGAGGGATAAAGAAACAGGAGAATTAATAGAAGAAGAATTTGAACCAGAAATATCCACAGTAGAAGATCCTTATAGAAATTACTATGGACCATTATGGGTTAAAGGAGATATAGAATTATATGGTTCAGATGGAGAAAAATATGAGGATAGACAGAGAGTAACTCTTTGTCGTTGTGGTGAATCAAAAAACAAACCTTTTTGTGATTCTGCCCATTATGAATGTAAGCATATGAAATTAGATTAATTGACTTTAATGAAGAAATTACATATACAAAAGTCATTATTGATAAAATCTATAGCTACTATAGAATTATTAAATATATCTATAGTAATTGTATAAAATACCCTAAAATGATATGATTTAATGCGAATAAAAAAATAGTTGAAAGGGGTATTAGTATGAAAAAGAAAAGTTTAAGATTATTATCTTTGCTATTATTATTGACAATAGTTTTGACAGCATGTGGTCAAGGAAATAAAAAAGAAACAGAGGAACCGAAAAAAGAAGAAGTAGTAGAAAAAACAGAAGAAAAATCAGAGGAAACTGAAGAAAAGCTTGATTTTGAAGGAAGACAAATGAATGTAGTTACAACATCAGATAAATATGTAGATTTATTTAATGAATTTGCAGAAGAAGTAAATGCAAAAGTTGACTTCTTATCAATGTCAAGTGGAGAAGTTATAGCAAGAGTTGAAGCTGAAGGCGGAAAACCAATGGCAGATCTTTGGTTTGGAGGCGGAATAGATGCATTTATGGCAGCTAAAGATTCTGGATTATTAGATTCTTATATTCCAAAGGAAGCAGACAAAGTTGGAGCAGATTATAAAGATGAAGAAGGATTTTGGATATCTAAAGGATTAACAGTAGTAGGATTTTTAGTTAATGAAGAAATGCTTAAAGAAAAAGGATTGGAAACTCCTACAACTTGGGCAGAATTAGCAGATCCAAAATATAAAGGTGAAATAATAATGGCTAACCCAGCTATTTCAGGTACAAACTATGGAGCAGTTAAAGGAATATTAGATATGTTTGGTGAAGAAGAAGGATGGGCTTATTTAGAAAAATTAAATGAAAATATTCCTTTCTACGGTAAGAGAGGAAAAGATCCAGAAGAAAAAACTGTTTCTGGAGAATTTTCAATAGGGATAATACCTGCTGACAAAGGCTCATTTGATGTAGCAGAGAAAAACAATTTAAAAGTAATCTATCCTACTGACGGAATACCTTGGGTACCAGAAGGAGTAGCAGTATTTAAAGATGGAGAAGGTGCAGATATTGCAAAAGCATTCTTAGATTTTATGTTAAGAGATGAAATTCAAGAAAAATTAGCAGTATTAGATGGTAAAGATGGTGCTCAAATGGTTAAAGAAGGTGTAGGTGGAGCAGATCTAGGATTACCACAAGATAAATTAATAAAACAAGATATATCAACATTTGGCACAATGAGAGAAGAAATATTAGCTAAATGGGAAGAATTAACTAAAGGAAAATAAATAAAACTCCTCGAATGAGGAGTTTTATTTTATATTATTGTATAACCAGAGATAGGTCTATATCGGGATTATTATTTTTTATATAACCAATATATCCAATCTCAATATTCTTCCAAGCAAGGATATATTCTTCTAATAGTTTAATATCAACCTTTGAATTTGAAAGGTGTTCATATTCTTTTATAAAGATTTCTTGGAAATGTTTAGGTGTTCTGCCTATTATTCTACTTAAATCAGCAAATTCATTTCCAGTGCCTGAAAAACAGAAATCTAATATACCAACCACTTTATTATTTTCAATTATGATATTTCCTGGATTTAAATCTCCATGTACAATACCTGTATTATTCATTTTAAAAAGTTTATGATTATAAAGGGATTTATCATTAAAATGGAGGTCAGCCAACTCATATAAAAAATCAGATAATGGTACATTTGCATCATTTTTTAAATCATTTTCAGATAAAAGATTTATTTCAATAATAAATTTATTTATTTCTATAGCTATTGAAGATATTTCATCAATAGTCAAATCATCCATAATTGATGTAAGTGTGTCACCTTTTATTTTTTTATGGACACTAAATGGTCGATTATTATCATAATGTAATTGTATATCTGGTATATTAAAAGATATTTTATCTTCAACAAATTTACATAGTTCATAGTCTTTTAATATCATTTTTGACCAAAAATTATTTCTAGGGAATCTAAAAATATATTCAGATAGATCTGTTTCCACCTCAAATACAATATTAGTCCACCCAGTTGGAATTTGGCAAATATTGACTAAGACTTCAGGTTTAAGGGTTTCCTCTATTATTTTGTTTAAATTTTCTTCAATATAAAAATAATTTCTATCCATTTTTACTCCTTTCAATAATAAGACTTGATACTTTTTCTAAAAAAATTTCTTCGGAATTAGAATCATAATCATTATATATAATTAAATCATAGGGATTATAAAGATTAGGATTATTTTTAAAATTATAATATTGTTCATCTATTTCATTTAATCTATAAATTTCATTTTCTTTTGAGAGATTTCTATTTTTTAGTTTTTCTTTTGGAATGTTTATATCTCGAGGAATTATATAAATGGCGATGGTATTAGATGCGGATTTTTTAAAATCATCTATTTCTGTATAGTATAGTTCAATGGCTCCAATATCATTTGATATTAAATCATTTGAAAAATAGCCATATTTTTCTCCAAATTCTTCAAAAAAATAACCAATTGCTTTATTTGTTTTCATTATTTCAAATTCACTGTGGCTTACAAAATATTTATCAATGCCATGAATTTCATTTTTCCTTTTAGGACGAGTTGTTATAACCATTATATTCTTTAAGTGCAATTTTTTTGTAAGTAATGATTTATAATGGCTTTTACCAACTCCAGTAACACCTGATAATGTTATGATCATTAAATCACCTTTTAGATTAATAATACATGTTTATAAAAAAATTTCAATATTATAATTTTTCTTAATTATATAATATAAAAAGATATAATTAGTTACATTTTATTTAAAATGCATATTATATAATTATTCATTGAAAAAAATTGTTTTAATTATATAATAAAATAGCAGAGGGAGGTAGATTATGAGAAAGAAAATTTTAAATATATCAGATAAGCTTTTAATGTTTTTAATAATGATATCAGTATTATTATTTATACTATATCCATTTATGTCGGTTTTCAGAACTTCTATGATGGAAAAAGGTCAATTAGATTTATCTTATTTTTCATTTGTTAAAGAAGAAGGATATTTAATAAAAAATTCCATTACAACAGGAATATATACAACAGCACTAAGTACTATTTTTTCCATAATGATTGCAGTTTATTCATATACATCTACTGATAAGGTGAAAAAAATAATAATGGCTATATTGATGCTAACTATTATATCCCCACCATTTGTAACATCGTTATCTTATATAAAACTTTTTGGAAAAAGAGGAATTATAACCTATGGCATGTTTGGATTATCAATATCACCTTATGGACAATTAGGTATTGTGCTGATGCAAAGTTTAGGATTTACTTCTATGAATGCTATATTGTTAATTGGATTTTTAAATCAATTAGATAAGACTCTTATTGAGTCAGCAAGATCATTAGGAGCAAAGACTACGGATATTATTAAAGATATTATTCTGCCATTGGCAAAGCCTTCTATAACAGTTGTGATGTTATTAACTTTTATAAGATCACTTGCAGATTTTTCAACTCCAAGGATTATAGGTGGACCTTTTAATGTATTGGCAACGGAAGCCTATTTATCTGTAATAGCTAAAGGAGATATTAGAAGAGCGGCAACTATTTCAGTAATATTATTTATACCAGCAATTTTAGTATTTTTATTATATATGACTAAGTTTAAAATGGTATCAACTAGTCATCATGGTACATCTTCTGGTGAAGGTGTTGATATAAAAAGAGAGGGATTATTATATAATATAATGAAATTTGGTGCAATATTTTTTCTAGTTTGGATTTTAATTCAATACAGCTCGATTATATTGTCTGCTTTTACCGATATGTATAAAGGGAAAATGTATTTTACACTAGAACATTTTAGAAATAGTCAAAGAAGTATTTTTGATACATTTCCAAGAACTATAATAGTTTCATTAATTGCAGGGATAGCAAGTTCATTAATTGGAATACTATTAGAATACTATGCTTTTATAAGAAATTATAAATCTATGAAAATAATAGATTTTATAGCAACAATGCCATATATTGTGCCAGGAACATTTTTTGGTATTGGATATATTCTGGCATTTAATAAACCACCATTGGCATTAACGGGAACTATATTAATAGTAATTTTAAATGTAACTTTTAGGCAATTGCCTTTTGCATCAAAGGTGGGATATTCAACTTTAACTCAGATAAATAAGGATACAATAAATTCAGTAAAAGATTTAGGTGGACATAATCTCCATGTAATAAAAGATATAATATTACCTCTTAGTAAATCTGGAATTTATATTGGTTTTGTAAATGGATTTACATCCACTATGACAACGATTGGTTCCATAATATTTTTAGTTTATCCAAAACAAAAATTGGCTACAATGGTAATGTTTGATGTTATAGAATCTGGAAAATATGGTGAAGGTTCGGTAATAGCATTTTTAATAATATTAATTTGTCTTTTTGTAAATGGACTCTATTATCTAATATTATCAAGAAAGAGGAGGGATAAGAATGTTTCTAAAACTGTCTAATTTAACTAAAATATATGGAGATAAAAAAGTATTGGATAATATATCCTTTAGTGCAGAAAGAGGTACAATAACTTGTATATTAGGTCCAAGTGGTTCTGGCAAGACAACAATACTAAGATGTCTTGGTGGATTTGAAAATCCTGAATCAGGTAATGTAATCTTAGATGGAAAAGATATTCTTGGACTTAGTCCAGAAGATAGACCTATAACTACAGTATTTCAATCCTATGGATTATTTCCACATAAATCTGTAATTGAAAATGTTATATATGGATTAAAATTTAAAAAGATAAAGAAATCTGAAGCATTAAAAGAGGCAGAAGAGATATTAAATATGGTTGGTCTAAAAGGATATGATAATCGAAGAATAGATCAATTATCAGGAGGAGAGCAACAGAGAGTTGCCCTTGCTAGGTCACTAGTTATAAAACCAGATTTACTATTATTAGATGAGCCATTTTCAAATTTAGATGCAAAACTAAGACTTATAATGAGAGAAGAAATTCAAAGAATTCAAAAGGTATTTAATATAACTACAATATTTGTAACTCATGACCAAGAAGATGCATTTACAGTTGCAGATAATATAATTCTTATGAATAATGGGAAGATAGAACAGATCTCTTCTCCAATGGATATATATAACCACCCAGTGGGAGAATTTCCATTGCATTTTATAGGGCGTTCAAATATAAAAAATATAGATGGAAAAGTAGAATTTATAAGACCGGAAAGAATAAAGTTATCAAATGTTAAACTTGATAATGCAATAGAAGGTAGAATAGTTAAGAGAATATTTAAAGGTGCTATCACTGAATATCATATAGCTGTAAATAATGAAGAACTTATAGCAATAGAACTTTCAAATGATTATATATATAATAAAGATGATATTGTCTATTTAGAATATAATTATAGAGAAATTATATAGCAGTTGATACTGTATATAATTTTAATATCTTTATAACTAAAGGAGATGTTATATTGGATTATACTAAGATAAATTTTGATTACAATGGAACAAAGAAATATTATATAGATTTAAAGGGAGAACATATATGTGATTGCCTATACTGTGTTAATTTTCGTAAAAGTTTTAGTAAATACTATCCAGAAACAGCTTCTTTTATTGAAAGCTTTGGATTAAATACAGATAATGATTTAGAAATATCAGAGTTTGGATTTTATGAAGAATTAGGTAGTAGAATGTATATTATAGAGGGAGCAGTAATTGGGAATATAATAGATGATAAAATAATTACAGAGATAGAAGGATTAAAAATTGAACTTATAAATGGAAGTACAGGATATAGTGCGCCTTTTACACCAAAATTTAATAAACCATTTTTCTATATTGTAGTTTATAATATATATTTACCAGAAGAAAGAATATAAATTGAATTTATTTTTATAAATTCATAGAAAAAATTGAATATAATCACTATTTACATTTTTAATAAAGTGATAATGGTTATTAATATAATCTATTTGTCTTTACCTATCTATTAATATAAAATTGACTTGAAATATAATATATGGAGGTATTTTATGTTAAAGAAAAATTCATTAAAATTAATAACAGTTTTTGTTTTATTATCACTTGTATTAGTTGCTTGTGGAGATAAGACAGCTAAAGAAGAAGAAGCTCCAGCTAATCCAATGAACTATGTTGCTACAGATGCTGTAAAAGAAGCAATGGAATCAGATAGTGGAGAATATATTTTACTTGACCTTAGAAAAAACGAAGATTTTAACACAAGTCATTTAAAAGGTGCTTTTGATGCAGATTTAGATGCAGCAAAAGAAGGAGACAATGAATCAGGTATTGCTAATTTAAAATCAGCACTTAAAGCAGCAACAGGTAGCGAAACTGGAAATGATGGAGATAAATATGCTTTAATATGTTATTCAGGTAAATCATATGCTCAAAAGGGAACGGATTTATTATTAGAAATGGGAATACCAGCAGATAGAATTTTCACATTAGAAGGTGGAATGAAAGCTTGGGAAGAAGCTGGAGAAGATTATACAAATCTTTTAGAAAAATAAACAATAAAGGCTATTCGTTTAAGACTACTTAAATGGATAGCCTTTAAAAAAATAGAATATTATTAGGGGTGTAAAATGAAAGATAAGTTATTAAAACATAAATCAAAGTTTATACTTTTAGCTATACTTTTAGGAATTATATTATTATACTTTTTCAATCCAAATATAAATCAATTAGCTAATAGTATATTTAAAATGTTTGCAACAGGAGATTTTCAGATAGTTCGTGAATTTATAGAGGATTATGGAGCTTATGCAATGTTAGTTTCAGCAGGATTGATGATATTTCAATCTGTTATGGCACCATTACCAGCATTTTTAATAACATTTGCCAATGCAAATTTATTTGGATGGTGGCAAGGAGCAATATTATCATGGGTTAGCTCAATGCTAGGTGCATGTCTATGTTATTATATCTCACGTATATTGGGAAGAGATGTGGTAGAAAAACTTACAAGTAAAGCAGGACTTGAAAATATAGATGAATTCTTTGCAAAATATGGTAAGCACTCTATATTAATAGCAAGATTATTACCATTTATTTCTTTTGATATAGTAAGTTATGCAGCAGGACTTACATCAATGAAATTTTGGCCATTTGTAATAGCTACAGGATTAGGTCAGTTACCTGCAACAATAATATATTCATATGTAGGTGGCATGTTAACTGGTGGAGCGCAATTATTAGTAACAGGATTATTGATATTATTTGCATTATCAGTTTTAATTGTATTAATAAGAAAAATTTATAACCAAAGAAATAAGGAAAAAGCAAAGGGATAAAATGAAAAAGAATAGAAAAGCTTTTATCTTTATCTTAATAATATTATTAGGACTTATATTAAATAAAAAATATAATTGGAGTTCTTATTTATTAAATCCTAATAATTTAGTTGAGATAAAAGAATTTGTAAAATTAAATTATATATTGTCAGCTATTTTATATATAGTTCTTACTATATTAGGTTCATCAATACTTGCACTTCCAGGAGTAACTTTTGCCATTATATCAACGGGATTGTTTGGACCATGGATGGGAAGCTTATATTGTCTATTGGGAACAAGTTTAGGTGCAACATTATCATTTATATTAAGTAGATATCTATTAAAAGATTCTGTAATGGAGCTAGTAAAGAAAAATGATAAATTGTATAGAATAATATTTCAAAATGATTCTCAGAAGGAAATGCTTATTCTTATGATAACAAGATTATTGCCTATATTTCCTTTTAATCTTCAAAACTTTGCCTATGGAATAACAAATATTTCTATAATAAAATACTTTATAGGAACATTTGTATTTATGATTCCTGGGATTATACTTTTTAGTATTGGTACAGAGGGTTTTATAAATACAGATGATAGATGGAAGATGTTTTTGATAATGACAATAATAGTTGTTTTTATGGTATTGATAGGTCTATATTTATATAGAAAATATAAGTTGATAACAGTAAAGGAGCAAGATGAAAGATAAAGTAATTATTTTATTTACAAGAATTCCTACATTGGGCAGGACTAAAACAAGATTGGAACCTTTTTTATCAAAGGAATTATGTGTTGAATTGCAGAGAGCATTTATTGAAGATATTTATAATAATATAAAAAATATGGGAATAGATATAATAGTTTCATATACAAATCATGGAGATATAAAAATTTTAAAGGAAATATTTAAAGATAATGTATATTATCTAGAACAAGTTGGAGATGATTTAGGTGAAAAAATGTATAATGCCATATCATTTTCCCTTGAAAGATATAAAAAATCTGTACTAATAGGTAGTGATCTTCCACTAATTGGAGAAAAGGATATAAGAAAGGCATTTGATATATTAAATGAAAAAGATATAGCCATTTCTTCCACTTTAGATGGAGGATATTATTTAATAGGCATGAAGGAAAGATATAAAGAAATTTTCAATATAGTATATAGCACTAATTCAGTTTTTAAAGAAACAGTGGAAAAGATAAAAGCCATAAATAAAACTTATGGTATAGGAAATATCCAATTGGATATAGATGATAAAGAAGATTTTTTTAAACTTTATAATATATTAAAAGAAGATGAAAATATTCCATGTGGAAATACTAGGGATTTAGTAAATAGTATAGTAGAGAAAAGTGGTTTAGATGGATAAAATAAATATTAAAAATATAATAAATAACAGTGAATTTGTAAATCTATTTGGAATCGATGAAAATACAGAATTTAAAATTTTAGGTCAAGGGGAATATAATATTAACTATATATTTTATTCTCCTGTATATAGTGAAAAATTGGTATTGAGAATTGCAACTGCAAGTCAGATGGGTTTAGAAAATCAAATAGAATATGAATATAAGGCTTTGGAACTACTAAAAAATAGTAATAGAACTCCAAAACCTATTTTTTATGATGCCAGTAAATATTTTATACCATTTGGATATTTAGTTATGGAATATTTAGATGGGATAGCCCTTGATTATAAAGGAGATTTAAAGATAGCAGCAAGAATATTAGCAGATATTCATAGTGTAAAAATATCCAATGATAATATTTTAATAAGTCCAGAGAATCCTATTAAAGCAATTTATGAAGAATCTATATCTATGTTTAATAAATATAGAATATCACCCTATGTGGACATTAAAATTGAAAAAAAGATAGAATTCTTACTTGGAAAAGCTAATAGTATAGAGGTAAAGGATATTGGCAATAGAACTATAATAAATACAGAATTAAACTCAGGTAATTTTTTAATAAATGGAGAAACTAAGGAGAATTATTTAGTAGATTGGGAAAAACCATTATATGCTTATCCAAGTCAAGATTTAGGGCATTTTTTAGCTCCTACAACAAGTTTCTGGAAGACAGATATAATATTATCTAAAGATGAAATAATGAGCTTTATAGAAGAATATACTAAACACTCAAATCAATATAACAATAGTTTAGAGCTATGGGATTCTGTAAAAAGATATCTTTCTATTAATTGTCTTAGGGGAATAACTTGGTGTTCCATGGCATATGCAGAATATCAAAATCCAGAAAAACTAATATCTAATCCATATACTTATAAAAAGATAAGTTCTTATTTATCAGAAGAATTTTTAGATATGCTAAGGGATGATTATTTAAATGAATACTAAAAGTGAAAATACCATCTCCATTATAACTCCTGTTTATAATGAAATATTAGGAATAGAAAAATTAATGGAGAATTTGGATAAATTTAAAGATAGGGCAGAGATTATGTTTATTGACGGTGGAAGTACAGATGGAACGGATTTGATAATAAAAAATTCATATAATATATATTATTCTAAAGAAAAGGGTAGAGGATATCAAATGAACTATGGAGCTTCATTGGCAAAGGGAGATATACTATTATTCTTACATGGAGATAATTTGCTTCCAGAGAATGCATTGGAGGAAATAGATAAGATGATTTATAAGAAATATAAAGTTGGAGCCTTTAAGCTTAAATTTTTATCCAATCATATACTTATGAAAATATGTGGCATTATGTCAAATATGAGAATTAAATATAGAAATATTGCTTTTGGTGATCAAGGGATATTTATAACCAAAGAGTATTTTAATTATTTAGGTGGTTTTAAAGAATTGCCATTAATGGAAGATTATCAATTATCCATAGATATAAAAAATGATGGTGAAAAGTTTGCTTTAGTAAATTCTAAAATAATGACTTCTGATAGGCGATTTAGAAAAAATGGGATATTAAAAACTATGGCTAGAATGCAAAGATTACAATATATGTATAGAAAAAATGTGGATATTGATTTAATTGCAAATCTATATAAATAGAAGGAGAGATATAGATTGAAAGTAGATTATGAAAAATGTATTGATTGTGGGAAATGTACGAAGTATTGTCTATTTCTTGAGAAATATAATATAAATTTAAAAGATTATGGAGAACTTAAAGATCTGGCATATAATTGTTATCTATGTGGTGAATGTAAAAGAGTGTGCCCGGTAGATATAGATGGGAGAAAATTATCTCTAGAACTTAGGGAAGAAAAACTAAAAGATAACTATAATTTATATGGTGAGGGATATAGAACTTTAATAATGGAAAAGAAAAATTATATATTTAAAAATTATAAGAATGTAAATAGTAAGATTGCGTTCTTCCCAGGTTGTAATTTTCCTGCGTATTATCCAAAGACAACTAAAGAGATAATAAAAATATTAGATAGTGAATTTAATATTTCCACAATATTTGATTGTTGTGGTAAGCCAATAGCGGATTTAAGTATGAAATCAGAAGAGAAAACATTATTAGAAAATTTAAAAGATAGATTAAAAGAATTAGAGATAGAAGAATTGATATTATTATGTCCAAATTGCTATTATTATCTAAAATCTAATTTAGATATTAAAATTAGTATGATATATGAAAAAGAAGATATTATGGATAAATTGGTATTAAAAGATAAGATAGATAATGGATTTTTATATCTACCTTGTCCAGATGTGGATAGTAAAATAATTTTAGAACAATTAGCTAGATATATTGATTATGAAAATATTGAAATAATTAAAGATATACAATGCTGTGGTGCTGGAGGAGTAGCTTCAGTAAAAGAAAAAGAATTAACTAAAACCATGCAGGATAAGTTTAAAAAATATAATAAAAAAATATATACCTATTGTGCAACTTGTTCTGGTATGATAACAAAATCAAATGAAAATGTAGCACATATATTAACGGCTTTATTAGCTGTGGATGAAGATATATCTACAGGTTTTAAAACCATAAAAAATAGAGCATTATTTTCAATAAAGAGGTGAGAGAATGACTAAAAAATTAATAATAGATTGTGATAATACTTTTTCCGTATCTGGATGTGATATAGATGATGGATTGGCAATTATATATTCCCTTTCAAAAGATGATGTTGAAGTTTTAGGAATAAATACAACTTTTGGGAATAATAAATTAGAAATAGTCTATCCAAATACAATAGAGTTTATGAAAAATATTGGATTTTCAGAAATTCCAGTATATAAAGGTTCAGTAGATAATTATATGGACAACGAAGCTGCAAGATATCTAGTGGATATGTCAGATAAATATACTGGTGAACTAAATATACTAGTGACAGGTTCGTTGACAAATTTATATCATGCTTGGCAATTAGATAATAGTTTCTATGAAAAGATAAATGAGATATCTCTTATGGGAAGTATTACAGAGCCATTGATTATAAATGGAAAAATATTAAATGAATTAAACTTTTCTTGTAATGTTGAAGCATCACTAAATGTTTTAAAATATGCTAAGGATTTAATAATAGCAACAGGAAATACTTGTTTAGATGGATTTTTTACAAAAGAAAGATTTGAAAGATTGCAAGATGGAAATCCATTTGAAAAGTGGTTATATGGAGAAGGTTTATATTGGTTTGAAAGAGAGAAAGATGTTTTCTTAAACGATGGTATATATATTTGGGATATATTATCTGCCGTAGCATTATTAGATACAAGTTTAATAGATGAAGAAATTTTAGAAATATCACCAGATACTGAAAGTATGAAGACAGGATTACTTTTTGGAAATGGATATAAAAGAAATATAAGAATTCCAAAGATAAAAAATATGGAAGAATATATTGAAGAAATATATAAAAGTTATAGAATTTTTGGGGAAAAATATTTTATAAAATAGGGGGAAAATATGAAGGTTTTTAGAACTAAAAAATCAGTTTTATTTTTTAGTTTAATACTATCAATTTTTTTATTGGCATCATGTGGTAAAAAAACTGATGTTAAAGTAGAAGATAATAATAGTAAAGACAATACTAAAACTGAAACAAATATAGATATATCTACAGAAACAGATTTTGATAAAATTGTAGAAGAGGCAAGAGGAACCAAAGTTACATTTTATGGTTGGGGTGGAGATGAGCATAGAAATAAATGGTTATCGGAATTCTATGGTAAACAATTAAAAGAAAAATATGATATAACATTGGAGCTTGTGCCAATGGACATAGATCAAATATTAAATAAACTTTCAAGTGAAAAAGAAGCAGGTACAGAAGAAGGAAGTATAGATATGATATGGATAAATGGAGAAAACTTTTTTACTGCAAGAGAGAATGATTTTCTATTTGGTCCATTCTTAGATAGACTTCCATCTTATGAAAAATATTTAGAAACAGAAGATGAAGAAACTAAATACGATTTTGGATATCCTATTGAAGGATATGAAGCGCCTTATGGAAAAGCGCAAATAGTTATGATAAATGACAGTGCAAGAACTGAAGAAACACCAAAAAATGTAGAAGAGTTTTTTGAATTTGTAAAAAAATATGAAGGACAAGTATCTTATCCAGCATTGCCAGATTTTACTGGTTCAGCATTTGTGAGAAATATCATATATGAAATTTGTGGATATGAACAATTTATGGATATGAAAGCAGATAAAGAAGTGGTGAGAGAGGCGATAATGCCTGCAATGGAATATTTAAAATCATTAAATCCATATCTATGGAATCAAGGAAATACTTTTCCTGCAACATCACAAGAGCAAGGAACTATGTTTGCAGATGGAGAATTAGTATTTAATGTAAGCTATGGTTCTTATGGTATAGCAAAAGATATTGAAGAAGGGAGATATCCAGAAACAGCTAGAACATTCTTATTTGATAAAGGAACTATAGGCAATACTAGTTATATAGCTATAGCAAAAAATTCTCCTAATAAAGCAGCAGCTATGGTTGCTATTGATTATATGACTTCAGCAGAATGTCAATTAAGTCAATTTGAAACTTTAAAGACAATACCAGTAATAGATAATAAAAAATTAACTGAAGAAGAAAAAACAGAATTTAATTCAGTAGATTTAGGTAAGGGAACATTGCCACAAGCTGAATTATTATCAAAGAGATTACCAGAAATGCCAGCAAATCTTGTACCAATTATAGAAGAGATATGGCTTGAAGAGGTAGTAGGCAAATAGGAAGAGGTAAGGATATTGAAGAAGATAAAACCATATTTATTAATGATGCCAGTGATTTTATTAATTTTTATATTGTTAATAGGTTTATTATATGCATTGCTACAAAGTTTTGGATATATAAAATCTCTTGGATTATATGAAATTACATTAAAATACTATAGGGAAATTCTTTCAAACGAAGATTTTTTAGTATCATTTAAATTAAGTATGTATATCTCTTTAGTATCCTCTTTTATTTCACTATTAATTGGTATTATTATTGCAGTAGCAATAGTAAGAATAAAAAGAAAAAGATTCTATAATACAATAATAAGAATACCGATTATTATTCCACATACGATAGTTGCCTTATTTGTTATAGCAATTTTTTCACAGAGTGGAGTATTATCAAGGATATTATATCAAATGGGGTTTATAGAAAATATAAAGGAATTTCCAAATTTAATATATAATAAATGGAATTTAGGAGTTATATTTGCCTATCTATGGAAGCAAGGACCTTTTGTAGCATATTTTATAATGTCTACTCTTGAAAGTATTAGTAATACCTATGAGGAAGCCGCGATAAATTTAGGAGCTTCACCTATAAAAGCATTTATAAAAGTAACATTGCCATTATTATTACCAAATATATTTTCATCATTTATAATAATTTTAGGGTTTTCTTTTGCGGCATATGAATTACCTTTCTTACTGGGAACAACAAAGCCAAAGGCATTACCTATACAAGCTTATATAGATTATATACATCCAGATTTACTAAATAGACCTTATGCAATGGCACAAAATGGAATAATAGTTATAGTATCTTGTATATTAACTTTTTTATTTTATATATTGGTAAAGAATAGATGGAAGGGGATAAATATAGATGGAAAAATCTAAAGTATTTAAAATAATATTGCTATTATTATCTATTTCTATCATTCTTCCTATAATAATATTAGCACTATGGTCCATATCCAAACAATGGGTATGGCCTGATTTATTTCCTAGTGGTTTTACATTAAGAGGATATCTAGATATTATTTCCAAGCATCAAGATGGACTTAGATTATTATTTTCAAGTATTATGTTTTCAATGGGAGTTGCTATAATATCAACGATTATATCCTATGCATTTGTAAGAGCATATATTGATTATGATTTTTTTGCAAAGGAATTTATTTATCTATCCACATTATTACCTATGTTAATTCCATCAAATGTTTTTGCTATGGGTATACATGTTTCATTTATAAAATGGGGATTAAGTGATAGTTATCTAGGTGTTTTAATAACACATTTAATATATACAATACCCTATTCTATACACACAATTATAAAAATATCAGAAAAATCACAGCCCTATGAAGAACAAGGGAGAGTTTTAGGAGTGGATAATAAAAAAATATTCTTTCATATAACATTGCCAATAATACTTCCAGCATTATTATCATCTATTACAATGGCTTATATAATTTCATTTAGCCAATATTTTTTAACTATGTTAATAGGTGGTGGAAAAGTAAAAACTTTTTCCACAATAATGGTTCCTTTTATATCAGGTGGAGATAGAACCATGGCAAGTAGCTATGGAATGGTATTTTTATTATCATCATTAGTATTATTTTTGATTTTTGAATTTATAATTAATAGATTATTAAATAGATTTTGGGGGAAAACAAATGAAATTAAGATTAAATAATATAGATTTATCAATAGGAAAAAAAGAGATATTGAAGAATATATCCATGGAAATAAATAGTGGAGAATTTACTTCAGTACTAGGACCTTCAGGATGTGGAAAATCTACATTATTAAAATGTATAGCAGGTATACTTGAAATAAATAGTGGAGAAATATTAATAAATGATATAAATATTGAGAAAAAGCCTGTGTATAAGAGAAATACCGTTATAGTATTTCAAGATATAAGATTATTTCCCCATATGAGTATGTATGATAATATAGCTTTTCCTTTAAAAATGAAAAATATTGATAAAGATGAGATAGATTTTATAGTAAAGGATTTAATAAAGAGAATAAAACTTGAGGGATTAGAATATAGAAAACCATTAGAATTATCAGGTGGTCAACAACAAAGGGTTGCATTGGCTAGAGCATTGGCATCAAAGCCAGAGATATTACTTTTAGATGAGCCTTTTTCAGGGCTAGATGAAAATTTAAGATTTGATATGCAATTATTGATTATGGATTTGCACAATGAATATAATATGACAACAATAATGGTAACACATGATAAAAATGAAGCTATATCAATGTCTGATAGAATCATGGTTATGGGAAAAGGAAAGATTCTTCAAGAAGGAAAACCTTTAGAAGTTTATAATAACCCAATAGATATTGAGGTAGCAGAGTATTTTGGAAACAGTGCATTTATAAGAGGAGAGATAGAGAATAATATATTTAAATCTGAAGAATTCTATTTAGAATTAAATAGTGAAGATGGAGAATATATACTTGTACTTAGAAATAATGCTTTTGATCTTATAAAAGGAAAAGATTTTATAGTAAAATATATTTTAAATACAAATAAGGGAAGAGAATTAATATTAAAGCATATAAAAACAGATATACAGATAAAATATATAGATAGTACGGAAACAATACTAGAAGGTCAAAGTTTTGATATTTTACCAATGGAAGAGAAAATAATATTAATTAAAATTTAATATATCATATTTAAATGCTATAATATATATTCAGAATATAAAGTCAATTATAGAATAGGAGATTATAGATATGGATATTGAAAAAAATATAGATATTAATTTTAGAGGAAATATATTAGTTTTAAAAGATAATAATATATTATTTGAAAGAGTTAATGGATACTCTGATTTGGCAAATAAAAGATTAAATAAAATAGATACAAAATTTGGTTCTGCCTCAGCGGGAAAATTTTTTGTTGCAATTGCAATACTTAAGCTTATAGAATTAGGTAAATTGCATTTTGAAGATAATCTAGGGAAACTATTAAATATTGATTTAAAGGATATTGATAAGGAAGTTACGGTGGAAGATTTATTGACACATAGATCAGGAGTTCCAGATTATTTTGATGAAGATACAATGGAAGAGTATGAAGAACTTTGGATTGACTTTCCAAACTATAGAGTTCGTAAAAACTCAGATTTATTGCCATTATTTATTGATAAAAAAATGATGTATAAAAGAGGAGAAAAGTTTCAATATAATAATACGGGCTATGTATTATTGGCAATGATAATAGAAAGTGTTACAGGGGAGCTATTTGATAATTATATAAAAGAGAATATATTTAAGGTAGGAAATATGGACAATACAGGTTATTATGAACTGGATAGATTGCCAGAAAACACTGCCAATAATTATATCTATGATGAAGTAAGTAGTGATTATAGAACAAATATATACAGTATTGATGTAAAAGGTACTGGTGCTGGTGGGGCTTTTATAACTGTTGAAGATATAATAAGCTTTTGGAAAAATTTAATAAATAATAAATTTCTTTCAAAAGAATTGACAGATAAAGCATTGTCAACGCAAATAATACAAGGTGAAAGTCCTATATCTTATGGATATGGAGTTTGGATAAGAGAATATAATGGAATTAAAATACCATATTTTCAAGGAATGGACCCAGGAGTGAGCTTTATTTCAGAATATAATATAGAAAAAAATATTATATCAGTATTAGTAAGTAACTATGGAGATAATGTTTGGGGAGAATTAAAGAAAATAAGAGAGATATTATATTAAAGACTATATTTAATAGATTTTTAAAGAAAGTGCATAATATATAAGAAAAAGATTAAACTAGTATCATTTTAGAGAATAAGTTAAACTTATTCTCTTTTTTTTATAAAAAATATTGATTTTTACAAATAATCCTATATAATAGACTGAATATTATAAAGATTTATTTTTATTAAAATATTTGTAGATAATATAGGGATATATTATTTTATATCTATAAATATGCCACCAAAGATTTATATTATTAAAAAAGGAGGGGTTAATATGGAAGATGTAGATATTATGGAAATAAAAATAGTAAAAACATATGTAGAATATATTTTAAATATTGTAGGAAATAAACCCCTACTAATATTTAATAATATTGGATTGATATAAGAAAAAATCTTATATTGAAAAATTGATTGGTTAGGAGCAATATTATGGATAATAAAATATTAAGAAATTGGGATTTAGAACTAGATATAAGAGAATTACAAGGGAATATATGGAATGTAGGAAATAAATATATACTAAAATCTTTTGATAAATTGGATAATGTTAATAAAAATGTTAAATTGACAAAGTTATTAACAAGTTCACATATAAATATTCCATATATAAAAGAAACTGTGGATAATAGAGAATTTATCATGGATAATTTAAAATATTATATATTATTTGAAAAAATAGATGGAATAAATATTGTTGATTTATTTAATAAAAATTATCTTCATATAGGAAAAGAATCAGCAAAATGCATAGCAAGTTTGCATAAGGGATTAAAGAAGATAGAGAAAGATATAGATATAAATGATAATAATATACTATTTGAGATGAAATCATGGATATATTATGAGTTTGAAAGATATGGTTGGAGTATTATCTCCTATGAAGAATATCTTAAATTATTAAATAAATTAGAATTACTATCTATAAATCTTCCCACACAATTAGTTCATGGAGACTTGCATTTGGGAAATTTATTATATAAAGATAGCCGTTTTACAGGATATATTGATTTTGATTTATCAGAAAAAAATTTAAGAGTATTTGATATATCATATTTCTTAGTGAGTATAATAAGTGAAAACTCTGATATAATGCTTGATAATAAAAAATGGAGAGATTTCTATAATACTTTTTTAGATCAATGTAGTATAGAGAATGAGTTGACCAATGAAGAGATAGAAGCTGTTCCAATAGTAATGATGGCAATAGAACTCTTATTTGTAGCATATTTTTTAAGGGCGGAAAATATACATCTTGCAGAAAAGACTATGGAAATTTATAGATTCTTAGAAAATTTTAATAAAAAATTATAAGCATCTACCAATTATTTTCTTAAATATTTATAAATTTTTGATAAAATATATATTGTACAAAATAATAGTATATATTATATATTAAATGTGATATACTAATTAAAATTATAGATAGGAGGAGAAGATATTGGTTAAAAAGTTTAAAAGGGTGCTTGTAGCAAATAGAGGAGAAATTGCAATTAGAGTTTTTAGAGCATGTAGAGAACTGGGAATAAGATCTGTAGCAATATATTCTGAAGAAGATAGTCTATCATTATTTAGGACAAAGGCAGATGAATCCTATCTAATAGGGCAAGGGAAATCTCCATTAGAGGCATATCTAGATATTGATGAAATAATAAGTTTGGCTTTAAATAAAGGTGTAGATGCAATACATCCAGGTTATGGTTTCTTAGCAGAAAATGCTGATTTTGCACAAAAATGCGAAGAGGCAGGTATTACATTTATAGGTCCTAAATATGATGTTATGAGTAAATTGGGAGATAAGATATCTTCTAAAATAGTTGCAAAAGAAGCTGGCATACCAACAATTCCTGGAATAGAAAAGCCAATTAATTCTGATACAGAAGCAGTTGCATTTTCTAAGGAAGCCGGTTATCCAGTTATGATAAAAGCTGCCGCTGGCGGTGGTGGTAGAGGAATGAGAGTAGCACATTCTGAAAAAGAATTATTGGATAATTTTCACAATGCACGCTCTGAAGCAAAAAAAGCCTTTGGAAATGATTCAATGTTTATAGAAAAGTATTTAGAAAAACCAAAACATATTGAAGTTCAGATACTAGGAGATAATTATGGAAATATTGTGCATTTACATGAAAGAGATTGTTCAATTCAAAGAAGACATCAAAAAGTAATCGAATTTACACCAGCATTTACATTGCCTGAAGAAGTTAGAAATAGAATTTGTGAAGATGCATTGAAGATTTCAAATTCAATAGGTTATACTAATGCTGGAACAGTAGAATTTTTAGTAGATAAGGATTTAAATCATTATTTTATAGAAGTAAATCCAAGAATACAAGTGGAGCATACAGTTACTGAAATGGTAACTGATATAGATATAGTACAGACACAAATACTTATTGCAGAAGGTTATAAACTTGATAGTAAAGAAATAAATATTAAATCACAAGATGATATAAGAGTTAATGGATATTCAATTCAATGTAGAGTTACAACGGAAGACCCATTAAATAACTTTGCACCAGATACTGGAACTATTTCATTATATCGTTCAAGTTCGGGATTTGGAGTAAGACTTGATGGTGGAAATGGTTTTGCAGGAGCCAATATCTCACCATACTATGATTCCCTATTGGTTAAGGTAATTACTCATGGTAGATCTTGGGAAGATACAATAAGTAAATCAAATAGATCTTTAAGAGAATTAAAAATTGGTGGAGTTAAGACCAATATTGGATTTTTATTAAATGTATTAAATAATGAAGATTTTAAAAAGGGAATATGTGACACTGGATTTATTTCTGAAAATCCAGATTTATTTGAAATAAAAACTAAGCCAGATGCAGAACTTAGACTTATGAATTTTATAGGAAATAAAGTTGTAAATGATACAAATGTATTAGAAAAGTTATTTGATGTTCCTATAATTCCATCATTTGAAAAGAAAGCATTCACTGGTACAAAGCAAATATTAGATGAGAGAGGACCAGATGGATTAAAGGATTGGATTAGTTCACAGGAAAGACTTTTATTAACAGATACAACTATGAGAGATGCACATCAATCTTTGATGGCAACAAGAGCAAGAACTATAGATTTAGCTAAAATTGCAGAAGCTACAAACTATAATATGGGACAATTATTTTCAGTTGAGATGTGGGGAGGAGCAACTTTTGATGTGGCATATAGATTTTTATACGAAGATCCTTGGAAACGTTTAGAATTATTGAGAAAATTAATGCCAAATTTACTACTTCAAATGTTAGTTCGTGGAAATAACACTGTAGGATATAAAAATTATCCAGATAATGTTGTTAAGAAATTTATAAAAGAATCAGCGGAAACGGGAATAGATGTATTTAGAATATTTGATTCACTAAACTGGGTAGATGGTATGAGACTTGCAATAGATGAAGCGCTAGATACTGGTAAAGTTGTTGAAGCAAGTATTTGTTATACAGGAGATATATTAGATAGCAATAGAGATAAATATTCATTAAAATACTATGTAGATATGGCAAAAGAACTAGAGAGAACTGGTACGCATATAATTGGTATAAAAGATATGTCAGGCTTATTAAAGCCATATGCTGCTAAAAAATTAATAACTGCATTAAAAAATGAAATATCAATACCAATTCATTTGCACACTCATGATACAACGGGAAATGGTGTAGCAACTATTTTAATGGCAGCCGAAGCGGGAGTTGATATTGTAGATACTTCAATAAACTCAATGAGTGGACTTACTTCGCAGCCAGCATTAAACTCAGTTGTTGCGGCACTTGAAAATACTGAAAGAAATACGGAAATAGATTTAGATAAAGTTGAAGAGATTTCTAGATACTGGGGAGCTGTTCGTCCAGTTTATCAGAACTTTGAATCTGATTTAGAATCTGGTGCAACAGAAATATATAAATATGAAATACCAGGAGGGCAATATTCTAATTTAAAACCACAGGTTGAAAGCTTTGGACTAGGTCATAAATTTAAAGAGATTAAAGAGATGTTTAAAACTGTAAATACTATGGTTGGAGATATTGTAAAAGTAACACCATCTTCAAAAATGGTTGGAGATTTTTCAATATTTATGGTACAGAATGAACTAACTCCAGAAAATATATTAACTAAAGGAGCAAATCTAGATTACCCTGATTCAGTAATAACATATTTTAAAGGTATGATGGGGCAACCTTATGGTGGATTCCCAGAAGACTTACAGAAATTAGTATTAAAAGGGGAAGAGGCAATAACTGTCCGTCCAGGAGAATTATTGCCACCAGAAGATTTTGAAGCTATTAGAATTTATTTAAAAGAAAAATATAATTATGAAGCAGAGGAAAGAGAATTGACAAGTTATGCTCTTTATCCAAAAGTTTTTGAGGATTATATTAAAGATAAAAAAGAGTATGAAGAAGTTTGGAGAATAGGTTCAGATGTATTTTTCCATGGACTTATGGAAGGAGAAACTTCAGAAATAAGTTTAGATGAAGGAAAGACATTAATTGTTTCATTAATTGAAATAGGTAAATTATTAGATGATGGTACAAGAAATCTTACTTTTGAGATAAATGGAAACCGTAGAACAGTTTCAGTTACAGATAATAAAGTTGAAAGAGCAGGAAATATAAAAGTAGCTGTTACAATGGCAGATTTAGACAATGATAGAGAAGTGGGGGCTTCTATTCCAGGAAAGATTGTAAAGGTTAATATAGAAGAAGGACAGGAGATAAAAACTGGGGAAACATTATTTATAGTTGAAGCAATGAAAATGGAGACTAATATTGTTGCAAACTTTGATGCAGTAATAGATTCTGTATTTGTATCTGAAAATGATATGGTTGAAAGTGGACAATTATTATTAAAGTTTAAATAGATAAAAAAGAAAACCCAATGGGTTTTCTTTTTTATCGAAATTTTATATTAAATATTCAATTTAAGTATGATTGTATAGAGGAAATTGACTTTAAATAATATTTAATATAAAATTTAATTATAGTAATAAAGATATCACTATTTTCAAAAATCAGAAAATTAAAATCATTCAATCAAATGTAAGCAAAAGAAAGGGGTAATTTTTATGAAAAGAAAAGGTATATTAGTTGTTTTATTATGTTTTATATTGACAATTAGTCTAGTCGGATGTAATAAGAAAGATGTAAAAACTGAAGAACCTGAGAAAAAAGAAGATATCTCAAAAGAAGAGGAAATAAAAGTTGAAGAAAAGGGAACAATAGTATTATCTACAACAACAAGTACAGAAGATTCGGGATTACTTGAATACATTCTTCCTAATTTTACTGAAAAAACTGGTTGGCAAGTAGATACAATTGCAGTTGGTACAGGAGCAGCATTGCAAATGGGTAAAGATGGTGAAGCAGATGTTTTATTGGTACATGCTAAATCAGATGAAGAAAAGTTTGTTGAGGAAGGTTATGGAGTAGAGCGTTTTGATGTTATGTATAATGATTTTATAATATTAGGACCTAAAGATGGTGAGATTACATATAATGAAAATGTTGAAGAAACATTTAAAAATATATCAGAATCAAATCTTCCTTTTGTATCTCGTGGAGATGATTCAGGTACACATAAGAAAGAATTGAAAATATGGGAAAAATTAAATATAGATCCTAGTTCTAATTCAGAATACATAAGTGCAGGTCAGGGAATGGGTGCAACACTAGGTATGGCTGCAGAAAAAAATGCATACTGTTTAAGTGATAGAGCAACTTGGCTTACATTTGAAGATAAGGGAGATTTAGAAATAGTATGTGAAAAGAGTGAAGATTTATTAAATTTTTATGGCGTTATAGCTGTTAATCCAGAGAAGAATGACACTGTTAATCTTGAAGGAGCTCAAGCTTTTGTAGATTGGATAATAAGTCCAGAAACTCAAGAATTAATAGGAACTTTTGGTGTGGAAGAATTTAATGATGCACTATTTACTCCAAATGCAAAATAAAACAATCTAAAACAGAGGGACATATATGTTCCTCTGTTTTAGAATAAAACTTTTACATAGATTAAGGGTGAGAATATGTTAAGTCCAGATATATTAGAAATAATTTTATTAACATTAAAAATGGCATTTTTATCTACTCTAATCTCAGGAATTCTAGGAACTCTATTAGGATTAATCTTAGAAAGAATTGATTTTAAAGGAAAAAAACTTATATTGCTTATTAATAGAACCTTAATGGGAGTACCACCTGTGGTTGTAGGGCTTATTGTATATCTTCTTTTAATGCGAAAAGGACCATTAGGATTTTTAAATATTTTATTTACTCTGCCTGCTATGGTTTTTGCTCAGATATTAATTATCACACCTATTATTTGTGGAATGGTTTCAGAATCAGCACAGCATAAAGGACCAGCTATAAGAGCATTTGCTAAAACAATGGGAGCTAATTTTTGGCAAAGTACAACTCTTATGGTAAAGGAGATTAGAACAGAAATATATTTTGCCATAGTAAGTGGTTTTGGAAGAGCTATTAGTGAAGTGGGGGCAGTTATGATAGTTGGTGGTAATATACTACATAAAACTAGGACTATGACAACAGCCATTACATTATTAAGAAATAAAGGAAATTATAACGATGCAATTATTCTTGGAGTTATTTTATTAATAATAAGTTTACTAATCCAATTTTTTTTAGATATAGCATTAAAGAAGGAGATAAAAGATGAAAATTTATAATCTAGAAAAAAATTATGAAAAATTCAATCTTAATATAGAAAAAATGGAAATTCCATTAGGAAATACATATGGAATTATAGGACCTAATGGATGTGGGAAATCTACATTGGTAAAATTAATATCGGGAACAATAAAGGCAGATAACGGTAATATTGATTATGGAAATATAGATGATAAAGATATAACGATGGTTCCGCGTAAACCATATATGATGAATGATAGTATATATAATAATTTAGTATATCCACTTAAATTAAGAAAAAAGGAGTTATTTAAAGATAGAATAGATTATTATTTAAAAATTGGAGGGTTTTTAGGAAGAGAAGATCAATATGCACCAGGATTATCTGGTGGAGAAATGCAAAAGTTGGCATTGATAAGGGCTATGATATTTTCACCTAAGATAACTCTTATAGATGAGGGATTTTCAAATTTAGATATTGAAAGTACATTATTATTTGAAGAGGAAATTTTAAGGAAACAAAAAGAAGATAAATCTACATGGATTATTGTGAGTCATCAAATATCCAGTATTTCAAGATTATGTGATTATATATTTTTTATTTGGGATGGAAAATTATTAATAGAAGGTACAAAGAATGATATATTACATAAATCATCATTAACTGAATTGAAAAAATACTTACAAACTGTGTCTATATAGAAATAGAGGTGATATATTGAAATTATTAAAAGTAGATAGTGTTGAAAAGGTAGAAGAAAAAATATGGGATAAAGTATCAACTTGGAATTTGGAAACAGAAACTATAAGTTTAGACAAGGCATTAGATAAAGTATTGGCAGTTGACTTATTTGCAAAAGACAATATCCCCGGGTTTAATAGATCCACAGTTGATGGTTATGCAGTTATTGCAAATGATACTGCAGCAGCAAGTGAAACTATACCTGTATTCTTAAAAAATATGGGAATTATAGAAATGGGAAAAAAAGCTGAAATTGAAATAAAAAATGGTGAATGTGTGGAAATTTCAACAGGAGGTATGTTACCTATAAATTCAGATGGAGTTGTGATGGTAGAATATACTGATGGTTTTGGTAAAGATGGAATTGCAGTTTATTCAGGTATTGCAGTAGGAGAAAATCTTTTATTAAAGGGTGAGGATGCTGTAGAAGGACAAATTATACTAAAAAAAGGTCAGAGATTATTGCCACAGCATATTGGTTCTTTAGCTGCAATGGGAATAGTAGAAGTAGAAGTTTTTAAGCCTTTGACCATTACAATAATTTCGACAGGAGATGAATTAGTAGAACCTGATAAAAAACCAAAACTTGGTGAAGTTAGAGATATTAATAGCTATGCATTAAAATCATTGGCTGAAAAAAATGGATTTAAAGTATTGGATATTATTGTATTAAAAGATAAGGAAGAATTATTAAAAAAAGAAGTTGAAAAGGCAAAGAATTATAGTGATATTGTAGCTATTTCTGGTGGAAGTTCCAAGGGAAAGAAAGATTTTACTGCAAAAGTATTAGATGAATTATCCAGTGAAGGAGTATTTACTCATGGCATGGCAATAAAACCGGGGAAACCAACAATTGTAGCCTATGATAAGGACACAGAAACAATATTAACTGGTTTACCTGGGCATCCTGTATCAGCTATGTTAGTTTTTGATATATTGTTTAACTCAATGATAGCTAAATTGATGAATATAAAAGAAAATCCAAAAATCCTTGCAGAATTAACTGTGAATCTAGGATCATCTCCAGGAAAGATGACTTGTTGGCCAGTAAGAATAGAAAATAATGGAGATAGATATTTTGCAGAACCAATCTTTGGTAAATCAGGATTAATAACAACTTTAGTAGAGGCTGATGGATATTTTATTGTAAATAGGAACGATGAAGGATTAGATAAAGGTAGAGAAGTTTTAGTTAAACTATTTTAATAAAGGAGGAGATTATGACGAAGAGAAATATATATTTAAATGTAATTCCAATGGAAGAAGCAATTGAGATTTATGAGGAAAGATTGAAAGAGTTTATAAGACCTAGAGAAGAGGAAAATATAAATGTAATAGATGCTTTAGGTAGAGTTACAAGTGAAGCAGTTTTTGCAAAATACAATTCTCCACTTTATGATTCAGCAGCAATGGATGGAATAGCAGTAAACAGTAAAGATACTATTGGAGCAAGGGAAACAAATCCCATTAAATTAAGTAAAAATGATTATATTGTAATAGATACAGGAGATCCAGTATTGCCACCTTATGATTCAGTAATAATGATTGAAGATATTGAAATAGAAGAGGATAATTCAGTTATTATAAGGGAGGCTGCATCTTCTTGGCAACATATTCGACCTGTGGGAGAAGATATAGTGCAAGGAGAGATGATATTATCATCTTTACATAAAATAAGACCAATAGATATTGGCGTATTACTAAGTGGTGGTATAACAGAGATAAATGTTTTTTCTGAAACCAAAGTTGCCATATTTCCAACGGGAACTGAGATGATAGAAGCAGGAAATAACCCCAAAATAGGAGAGATAATTGAGTCTAACTCAAGAATGTTTGAAGCTATGGTAAAAGAAAATGGAGCTAGTGCTTTTCGATTTCCAGCAATAAAAGATGACTATAATACTATAAAAGAAAAAATAGAAAATGCAGTAAGTGAATACGATATGGTAATTGTAAATGCAGGTTCATCAGCAGGTACAGAAGATTATACTGCAAATGTATTAAAAGAATTGGGTGAGATTATAGTACATGGAGTGGCAATAAAGCCAGGCAAACCAGTAATATTAGCAATAGTTTCAGGTAAACCAGTTATAGGATTGCCAGGATATCCAGTATCAGCATATTTAGCGTATCAAAACTTTGTTGTTCCAGTATTAAAAATGATGGGAAATATAATAGATGATAGTTATGAAAATATAAAAGCTATAATAACTAGAAGAGTGGTATCTTCAATAAAACACAGAGAATATATTAGAGTAAAGATAGGAAAAGTAGGAAAAAATTTAATAGCTGCACCATTGGCAAGGGGAGCAGGAGCGGCTATGTCCTTAGTTAGAGCAGATGGATTTTGTATAATTGATCAAGATCTTGAGGGAATAGAAGCAGGTGAGGAAGTAGATGTTTTATTAAATAAAAGTCTATCGGAACTTGATAATACTTTGGTATCAATAGGAAGTCATGATTTGGTTTTAGATTTAATTGCAGATATGATAACTGAACAATTTCCAGGGAATCATCTTTCAAGTAGTCATGTAGGAAGTATGGCAGGTTTACTAGCATTAAAAAGAGGTGAAACTCATATTGCTCCAATACATATTTTAGATGAAGAAAGTTCAACTTATAATATACCAATTATAAAAGAATTATTTGAAGATAAAAAAATGGCATTGATAAAAGGAGTTGGAAGAGTCCAAGGAATTATGGTACAGAAAGGAAATCCTTTAGGCATAAAAAAAATAGATGATTTGGTCAAACATAGATATATAAATAGACAAAGAGGAGCAGGTACTAGATTAATGTTTGACTATAAATTAAAAGAATTAAATATATCTTCAAGCTCAATAAATGGATATGAACGTGAAGCAACAACACATATGGCGGTTGCTGCTAGTATAAAAAATAATAGTGCAGATGCTGGTATGGGAGTATATTCAGCAGCTAAAGCTATGGATTTAGATTTTATACCTATTAAAGATGAAGAATATGATTTTGCAATACCAGTTGAGTTTTTAGAATTACCTCATTTAAAAGCGTTTATAGGAGTATTGAAAAGTGTGGAATTTAAGGAAAAAGTATCTAAAATGGGAGGATATAATACTGGAAAATCAGGAACTATTGAATTTATAAACTAAATAACAGTGATTTAATTAGAATTAGATTTATTAAAAATAGAAAGGGGTAGAATTTTATGAAAACGGGAGGATTTAGAGGTAAAATTTTAAGAGTAGACTTAACAAATAAAACCTATGAAGAGGAAACTTTGCCATTAGAATTTTATAAAGACTATGTAGGAGGAGCATTATTAGGTGCTAAGTTACTATATGATGAAACAAAACCAGGAATGGATCCATTAAGTGAAGATAATAAAATAATATATACAGCAGGACCATTAACTGGAACAGATTCGCCATGTGCTAGTAGACTTTGTATAGTAACAAAATCACCACAAACAGGAACTATAACTACAACTTTAAGTGGAGGATTTTTTCCTGTAGAATTAAAAAGAGCAGGGTATGATGCAATAGTTATTTCTGGTAAAGCAGAAGAACCTACTTATTTATTTATTAAAGAAGGCAAAGTTAGATTTGGAAATGCAAAAAAATATTGGGGTCTAGATGTATTTGATACACAAATGTATATGAAAGAAGATTTAAATGATCAAAATATACGTATATCATGTATAGGACCAGCAGGAGAAAAACAGAGTTTAATGTCATGTGTGATAAATGAAGCGAGAGCAGCAGGGCGTAAAGGTGTAGGAGCAGTTTTAGGTAGTAAAAATTTAAAGGCAGTTGCTATTAGAGGTACTAGTGATGTACCTGTAGCGGATAAAGAACTTACAAAAAAATCAATATCAACAATGATGAAATATTTTAAAGAAAGTCCAATGGCATATCCTATGTTTGGTAAACTAGGTTCATCAGTTGCATTTGAAGTTGCAAGTAACTTAGGAGTACTACCTTCTTACAACTGGTTAAATATTGAAGATGTGGATTGGGACGCTGAGATGGGACCGGAAGTTTTAAATGAAATGAATATAACAAGAAATCCATGTTATAAATGTCCTATAGCATGTAGCCAAGTTCGTTTAGTTAGAGAAGGAAAATATTCAGGTATATCTTCAGAAGGGCCAGAATATGAATCAATGTTCTCACTAGGAACGCTACTAGGAATAAAATCTGCAGAATTTACAATTGTTGCAGATAGATTAACAGATGAGTTGGGATTTGACAATATATCTTCTGGAGCAACAGTTGCTTTTGCAATGGAGTTATATGAAAAAGGAATTATTACAAAAGAAGATACAGGTGGGTTGGAGTTAAACTTCGGAAATGAAGAAGCAGCTTTAAAACTTCTTCGTATGATGGCACATAGAGAAGGAATAGGAGCAATATTTGCAGATGGTACAAAAGTTGCAGCAGAGAAAATAGGAAAGGGTTCAGAGAAGTTTACACTATTAGTCAAAGGATTAGAATTACCAGCATATGATGTTAGGGGATTAAAAGCTCATGGTTTAAACTTTGCAACTTCATTTACAGGAGCAGATCACAATAAGGGATATGCTTTTCAGGAAGTATTTGGTACACCGTATCCAAATGCAGTAGATAGGTTGGCAATTGAAGGTAAAGGAAAGATAACAAAATTCAATCAAGATTTTGCATCATTATATGATATAATAACATTTTGTGAATTCCCTGCACAGGCAGCATTAGTGGAAAATTTCCAATCACTAATAGCAGAGCTTTTAACTGGAGTTATGGGCTTTGATTATACAGAGGAAGATACATGGAGAATGGGTGAAAAATTGGTTAATATATGTAGAATGTATAATGTAAGAGAAGGATTTTCTCGTAAAGATGACACTTTACCAGAGAGAGTAAAATATGAACCAATACCTTCTGGATTATCAAAAGGTGCAGTGACAACTCAGGAAGAACTAGATTTTATGTTGGATGAATATTATGAAGCAAGAAGTTGGACAGTGGATGGTATTCCTACATCAGAAAAACTTGAAGAATTAGGACTATCATTTGGAATTAAAGATTTGGTGTAAAATTGTTAACTATAAATATTCGATTAGTAGGCTTATATAGGAGAATAGCAAATACTCCAGATTTAACTATTGAGATAGCTTCAATAACAGATAATCATCCTACAGATATATATGATTTAATTAAAACATTGTGTATGGAATATAAAGATATGGAAGAACTAATTTATTCTGAACCAAATAAAATAGACGATTGGTCAAGAATAATGTTAAATGGAAAAGATATAAGATTTTTAATAGATGAGGAAAAAATATTAAAAGATGGAGATAATGTTCATATATTTTCCATGGCAGCGGGAGGATAAAATATAAAATAGAGAAGTTTAAACTTCTCTATTTTATAAAGAACGGAGATGTATATGATTATTTCAGATAGATATAAGAGGAATATTGGTACATTTACTCAGGAAGAATTTAAAAAAATAAAAAAATCAAATATATGTATAGTTGGTTGTGGAGGTTTGGGAGGATATTGTGCTAATAGCTTTATAAGATTTGGAGTAAATAAAATAACTTTAGTTGATGGAGATATATTTAATTTAAGCAATTTAAATAGGCAGTTGTTTTCCAGCGAGGATAATTTAAATAAAAATAAAGCTGTAGAAATAGCAAAAATATTAAATAAAATCAATCCAGAAGTGGAAGTAGTAGTATATGAAGAAAATATAGACTTAGATAATGGAGAGAATATACTATTAAATCAGGATATTGTGTTGGATTGCTTAGATAATATATCATCTCGAATATTATTATCTAAACTATGTTCTAAGATGGGTATATTTTTAGTTCATGGAGCAGTGGAAGAATGGTATGGGCAAGTTGCGAATATATTTCCTAATGATGGTTTAATGGAAAAAATATATTTTGATAAAAATAATATTTTAGAGAGGGATAATATAAGTGTTCCATCTTTTTTGCCACAGTTAATCTCTTCAATTCAAGTAAGTGAAGGATTAAAATATTTATCGGGAAAAGAGGGTTTATTAAGAAATGAACTATTATATATAGATCTACTCTATAATGAATTTTCAGTAATTCCATATGATGATTAAAGAGAAAAGCTTTTGCTTTTCTCTTTACTTTTTATTAAATAATATTTAACCATATTGTAAATAGTAAAAATAGATTTTCTTATATGATATCAATAGGGGGAGATTTTATGGATTATGGTTGGTTAAATATAGGGAGTTTAGTATTTGGATTGATTGCATGGATATTACCACTGTTAAAAATCTTAACTAAAAATAAAAAACATTGGACGGTGGTGATGTTCACAAGTTTTAGTTTATGTTCTTTAGCTGTATTATTTCAAAGTATAGAGACTAATCACAGGGTTTTTATAAAGGATTTTTCAGCTATTGATGATACATATTATGCAATATTATTTGCAGAGAAGATACTTATAGGAATTACTATATTATTAAATCTTATAATGATATTAAAATATAAGAAAAGAGAAATATAATATTTTTTGGAGGACAAAATATTATGGAGGTTATAGGAAATATCATTAAATACATATACTATTTTTTTGTAGCAGCTGTATATAATTATAAAGTTTATTTTTATATAGTTTTTGGATTAGGTCTTATACTACTCTATCTTTTTATAAAGTATAAGGATAGTGAATATTTAATTTTTAGTATAGTTAATTTTCTTATTAGTACATTATTTTTATTTAATCTAGGGCTTATAGCATATTTATTAGGATTAATGTTTTCAAATTTGATAATTATAGCCTGTATAATTCATTTAAAAAATGTAAATAACATTATAAGAATTATATTTATTATATCTTTATGTTTTTTAATAGCACCTATAGTACTTTTAATAATACTTATGATAGTAGGAGGTTTATATAATACATAATATAAATAGTTTAATGAATATTTTCCATTTCAATTTATATAAAATTATTTTTTATTAACTATTATTTTCATTAATGCATAGATGAAGTTTATAAATTATAAAAATCTAAGAAAATTTCTTATTCAAATAGATTTATATAATTAAACAAATCAAATAAAGAAAATTGTAAACCATATTAATAAGAAATTATTCTTAAAAGATATGGTTTTTCTTATTTTAATGTAAATTTTATATTAAAAATAAAAAATTTAGATATCTA
>RRZT012504791.1_pt1 | contig 32731 bp, 29 predicted proteins | sample 2165551 | NCBI WGS metagenome assembly RRZT01 (sample SAMN10456910, study PRJNA506462) | wastewater metagenome | biome: wastewater; feature: sludge; material: wastewater sludge; isolation source: wastewater sludge with Escherichia coli K12::gfp cells carrying plasmid... | place: USA: Moscow, Idaho...
ACCAGCTCAAGCCGATGCGGCCGACCCAGTTCAAGGAGGTGATCACCGGGCCGGCGGCACGATCGGCCCGCAGCCCGCACCGATTCGCCCTGGAAGACGACCTGGTGGAGCGGCTGCTCTCCGACGCCGGTGGGGGCGCCGACGGCGGTGACGCGCTGCCGCTGCTCTCTCTGACCCTGTCCCGGCTCTATCACGATTACGGCTCCACAGGCCGGATCACGTTGGCGCCGTATAACGCCAGCGGTGGGATGGCCAGCATCGTGCAGACCGAGATCGACGATCTGCTGTCCGGGGATCCCGATATCCGGGCGCGTGAATTGGCGCTCCTGCGAAGTGCTTTCGTCCCGTGGCTGGCAACGGTGAACCCGATCAACGACCAGCCGTTGCGCCGGGTCGCCCGGTGGGCCGATCTGCCGCCGCCGAGCCGCCCGCTGATCGAGCGTCTGGTCGGACGCAGGCTGCTCGTGAGCGACGTACGCGACGGTGAACGGGTGGTCGAGGTTGCGCTGGAGAGCTTGTTCCGGCAGTGGGCCGACCTGGCGGGCTGGCTGCGTGAGCACCGTGATGACCTCAAGGCAGCCGACAACGTCGAGCGTAACGCCGAGGGCTGGCGGGCCAGCGGCCGTGACGAATCCTGGCTGCTGGCCGGCACGCGATTGGCAGAAGCCGAGAAGCTCACCACATCGCCGGGTTTCGCCCAACGGCTCACTCCCGCTGCGGACTATCTGGCCGCTTCGCGGGCCTACGACCAGGAGCGCGTGGAACTCGAACGTCAACACCACGAGGCCGAATTGCGGGCCGCCCGCGAGCGAGCCGCAGCGGCCCGGGAAAAGCAGAAGACGGCCGAGGAGTACGCCCGGGTGCTGCGCCGCCGCTCGCGGGTCCTGCGCGTGGCGGTCGCCGTCGCGGTGGTAGTTGCTCTGGTTGCAGCGGCCGGATTCGTCTACGCCATGGTGGCTCGCGGGCAGGCCCAGGAGCGCACGCGCGAGGCCCGCGCGCTGCAGCTGGTACAGGAGGCTAGGGCGATGCTCGGCGGGACGCTGCCGGGTAGCGACGTGGCTGCGTTCCAAGGGTTGCTGGCCGCCGATGCGCTCAGCGGCCACCACGACGACGCGCCGCTGTTGGAAGCGCTGCTGGAGCGCCCCCGGACGTTGAAGATCATGCCGACCGCGGCCGGCGTGTCGGCGGTCGCGTTCACTCCCGACGGCCATCGCTTCGCGGCGACGCTTGCCAATGGATCAGTGCGGCAATGGAATTCGGACCGGACCGCGATCAGTACCCCACTCGATGTGCCGGCCACGCCGGCGGCCGACTACAGCGCGGTGGCCTACGATCCGGACGGTTCGCGACTGGTGGTCGGGCGACGGGACGGCCAGGTGTTGCTGTTCGATGCGAACAGCGGAGCGCGACTGCTGCCGGAGATGTACGGGCATCGGGGGACCGTGGTCGGGGTCGCGATAGCTCGCGACCGGATTGTGTCGGCCGGAGCCGACCGGACCGTCCGAATCTGGAATGCACGCACCGGCCGTCAGGTCGCCGACATCGACACGGGCAGCCAGGTGTTCGGCCTCGCTGTCGACCCGGCCGGTCGGTTCATCGCGTCCGCCGGCGCCGATGGTGTGGTGCGGCTGTGGGACTTCGACACCCACCGCCGAACGCGGGAATTCAAGGTGCCCAACGGAAGTGCCATGAGTGTCGCCATCAGCGCGGCCGGTCCCGGGGGTGCCGGACGGATCGCCGCCGGCGACGCCCGTGGCGTCGTCAGGATGTGGAGTCTGGCACCCGGCCCGGGCGACCCGGTTGTCGACTTCGCTGGTCATACCGACGCTGTCATGAGTCTGGCCTTCAACCCCGCCGGTGACCGACTGGTCTCCGGCGGCGTGGACCAGACGGTTCGGCTGTGGAACGTCGGCAGCGGCCGGCCGATCGGCGACCCGATGGCCGGTCACCACGACACGGTCTGGGGAGTGGCATTCAGCCCCGACGGCCACACGGTGGTCAGTGGCGCCGGGATCGACGACAAGTCGATACGGATCTGGAATGCCGATACACCGCAACCTGTTTCGCGTCCGCTGACGGGCAACGGCGAACGGTTCACGGGTGCCGTGTTCAGCCCCGATGGCGGCGCTGTGGTGTCCGGTGGCAGCGACCACGCGGTCCGGATGTGGGACACCGACACCGGGCAGTCGCTCGGCGACCCGGCAGTGCTGCCCGGGGTGGTCAACGCGACGGCGTTCAGTCCGGCGGGCGATCGTGTCGGCGCCGGCAGCGCCGACGGCACGGTCGGGATCTGGCCCGTCGTTCACGCGCCGGACGGTTCCCCGGAGCTGGGGCTACAACCCGCCCTGCTGCACACCGATGGCGCAGCGGTCCTGGCGGTGGCGTTCAGTGCGCGCGGGGACCGGCTGGCCGCGGCGACGGCCGACGGTTCGGTATGGGCCTGGGACGCCGACACCCTCGAGCTGATCCGGCATTGGCCGAACGCCCATCGGGGCGTGGTGTTCAGCGTCGCGTTCGGTCCGGACGGCGACCAGATCGCTTCCGGCGGGGTCGACGGGCAGCTGCGGATCTGGGACGTCGACGGCGAAGCCCCCGCCCGGCCGCCGCTGATCGGACCGCCCGGGGTGATCACCGGCGTCGCGTTCGGCCCCGATGGCACGCTGGCCACCGCCGGCACGCGGGCGGGCGCCGACGGCAAGCCCGTCGGCGTGGTGCGGCTCTGGGATATAGCCGCGGGCCGGGTGCTGGCCGAGCACACCACCCACACCGGGTTGTTGGCGGCGGTGGCCGTCAGCCCGGACGGCGGGCGGCTGGCCACCGGGGGCTTCGACCGGTTCGTCACCCTATGGCGCGTCGCACCGGACCGGACGGCCATCGATCCGATCGGGGATCCGCTGCCCGGCCACGACTCCGGGGTGGCCAGCGTCGCGTTCAGCGCACGAGGTGACCATCTGGTGTCCAGCAGTTCGGACGGCACCCTGCGGTTGTGGACAGTGCCCGCGGAGTCGGATCTGTCCAGACTGCTGTGCGACAAGCTCACCGAGAACATGGACCCGGCCGAGTGGCGCCGCCGCGTCCAATTCGTCGACTACGTGGAGTCGTACCCGGGGTTGCCGGTGGCCAGCGGGTGAGCGGGCTCAGTGATCACCGAACAGGTAGACCACCGCGTCGCCGCCGCCGGAGCAGGTGATGAACCCGTCGGTCGGGATGCAGTACATCTCGTACGACTTGCGGGTGACGGTGCTGGCCGCCTGCACCACGCGCCGGGGGTCACCGGACGGCGCCCCGTAGGCGCGGCGGACCTCCTCGGCGAATCCGCAGCTGGTGAACGGCGTCCCGATGGCCGAGGAGGTCAGCGGCGGGGTGCCCTGATAGACCTGCGGGCACCGGGCGGCCCCCGGCGGCAACCCCGGCACCGTGGGCGCGGCCCCGGCGCCGCCGGCACCCTGTTCACCGAGCGATTCGGGGGCCAGCAGCACGTACGTCCCGCCGGCGACGCCGGCAGCGCAGGCCGCCGCGGCCACCGCGCGCAGCACGCCCTGGGCGGACGGGCGGTTCACCGCGGTCCATTCAGTGGCGGTCCGTCGACTGTGTCGATCGTGGCGAACCGCTCGACCGGATCCCGGCGCAGCCGCCGGGCCCGGCGCACCGGGTGCCCGAGTGCGATGACCGCGGCCAGCGTCAACCGCGGCGGAGCGCCGAGCAGTTCCTGCACGGCGTCCTCGGCGCGGACGGACATGGTGGTCAGAACGCCCCCGAGCCCTTCGGCGTGTGCCGCCAGCAGGATGCTCCACGCGAACGGGTAGATCGAGGCCCCGCCCGCATAGGTGTAGCGGTCCAGATCACGGTCGACGGCTGAGAACAACGACACGTCGGCGAACAGCGCCAGCATCGCGGGCACGTCGGCGAAGTTCGGGCTGGCCCGTCCCCCTGCCGTGGCAGCCGCTGCGACCGCGGTGGCGGCGCGTTCGTCGTGGCGGTCGTTGGTGGGCGCCCAGGGGCGCAGGCCGGCCCTGCGCATCGCGATGTAGTCATACCAGCCCCGCTGGTAGATCTCGGCCATCCGGCGCCGGCGGTCCGGGTCGCGTACGACGACGACGTGCCAGGACTGGGCATTGCCGCCGTTGGGGGCGAATCGGGCGGTGTCCAGGACCCGGGCCAGCGTCTCGTCCGGCACCGGCTGGGGGGTGAACTCGCGCACGGCACCGGTTGATCGCAGTGCGTCGATCAGCTCCATACGCCCATCTTGGGCCGGTACACAGACACTGGCAATCTGGTTGCGTCCGGTGTGCCGACCGCTCTGTCGCGGGAAGCTGGCACACTGGACCCCGATGTAGCGCGGTGGCCCCGTCGACGAAGCGCGGTCGGCCCGTCTTCCCCGGCACCTGCACAACCTGCCTCGACGTTAGGAATTTCTCTGTCATGGATCTAGTCGCATTCCTGCCGATGCTGATCATCCTCGGCGCGTTCATGTTCTTCGCGTCGCGGCGTCAGCGCAAAGCGATGCAGGCCACGATCGACCTGCACGACTCGCTGCGGGTCGGTGATCGCGTCCACACCACCGCCGGCCTGCAGGCGACCATCGTCGCCATCGCCGACGACACCGTTGACCTGGAGATCGCCCCTGGAGTGGTCACCACCTGGATGAAGATGGCGATCCGCGACCGTATCGAACCCGAGCTGGCCGACCCGGATTCGGCGGATGCGCCCGCGTCGCCGTCCTCGGTGCCCGGCGAGATCACCGAATCCACCGGCATCATCGACGCCCCCAACCCTGATCGGCCCTGACCGCCGGTCCGGCTCCCAGGGCCGGCACGTACCCTTTTCGAGATATTTCACGAGACAGGCGCGACGGCGCGGTTGAGAACTTCCGAGGAGAAACACCAACGTGGCATCGCCTACGGCCAGGAATGTAGTGCATCCGTACCGCTACCTGACGCTATTCCTCGTCCTGCTGATCGGCGCCTACCTGCTGGTCTTCCTGACCGGTGACAAGCAGGCCAAGCCCAAGCTCGGTATCGACCTGCAGGGCGGGACGCGCGTGACCCTGACTGCGCGCACGCCCGACGGGTCGTCACCGACCCGTGAGTCGCTGGAGAAGGCCAAGGAGATCATCACCTCCCGTGTCGACGGCCTCGGTGTGTCGGGTTCCGAGGTGGTGATCGACGGCGACAACCTGGTGATCACGGTGCCTGGCAACGACGGCAGCGAGGCCCGCAACCTCGGCCAGACGGCGCGCCTCTATGTTCGTCCAGTCATCCACGCCATGGCATCCCAGCAGGGCGCCGACGCCGGAGCCCCGGGAGCGCCCGGAGGACCGGGTGCCCCGGGTATTCCAGGAGTGCCAGGCATGCCCGGAGCCCCCGCGCCGGGAGGTAACCCGGGAGCGCCGGCGCCCGGAATGCCCGGCATGCCGTTGCCCCCTGTGCTAGGTGGAGCTCCGGCCGACGAGCCCGCACCGGGTGCCCCACCCGCGCAGCCCCGGCCGTTCCCGCTCGAGCCCACCCCTGCACCCACGCCCGCGCCCGGCCCTGCACCCACGCCCGCGCCCGGCCCTGGTCCGGCACCCGCGCCGACCGGCGCCCCCAAGCCGCCGGACCCGAAGAAGGACCTCGCCGACCGCATTGCATTCGAGAAGCAGCTGCGGCAGAGCCCCAACCAGAACATCCAGATCCTGGCACTGCAGTACCAGGCCGGTCGCTGCGGCGACAAGGACATCTTGGCCGGTAACGATGACCCGAACCTGCCGTTGGTGACGTGCTCGCAGGACGGCAAGTCCGTCTACCTGCTGGACAAGTCGATCATCAGCGGCGACCAGATCGAGAACGCCACGTCCGGTTTCGACCAGCAGGGCTCTCGCTACGTCGTCGATCTCCAGTTCAAGGGTGACGCGGCCGACACCTGGGCCAACTTCACCGCTGCCAACATCGGCACTCAGACCGCGTTCACCCTGGACTCGCAGGTGGTCTCGGCGCCGGCCATCCAGGAGGCCATCCCGGGCGGCCGCACGCAGATCACCGGTCAGTTCACCGCCGACTCGGCGAAGGAACTGGCCAACTCGCTCAAGTACGGCTCGCTGCCGCTGTCGTTCGAGTCGTCGGAAGCCGAGACCGTTTCGGCCACACTGGGATTGACCTCACTGCGGGCCGGTCTGATCGCCGGTGCGATCGGCCTGGCGCTGGTGCTGCTGTACTCACTGCTCTATTACCGGGTCCTCGGGCTGCTGGTAGCGCTGTCGCTGGTGGCCTCCGGCGCGATGGTCTACGCCATCCTGGTGCTGCTCGGCAGATATATGGGTTACACCCTGGACCTGGCCGGCATCGCCGGTCTGATCATCGGTATCGGCACAACCGCTGATTCGTTCGTGGTGTTCTTCGAACGCATCAAGGACGAGATCCGCGAGGGCCGGTCGTTCCGCTCAGCGGTGCCCCGCGGTTGGGCCCGCGCCCGCAAGACCATCCTGTCCGGCAACGCCGTGACCTTCATCGCCGCACTGGTGCTGTATCTGCTGGCGGTCGGGCAGGTCAAGGGCTTCGCGTTCACCCTCGGCCTGACCACGATCCTCGACGTCGTCGTGGTATTCCTGGTGACCTGGCCGCTGGTGTACCTGGCCAGCAAGTCGACCACGCTGGCCAAACCGACCTACAACGGTCTCGGTGCGGTCCAGCAGGTCGCCCGAGAGCGTCGCGCCGCCGCAACTTCGACGGGACGGGGATAGGCCATGACTGACACTCCCGATCTGACCGTGACCGCTGACGCTCTCGAAGTCGGCGACGCGGCACTGCCCAAGCACAGCTTCCTCAACCGGCTCTATACCGGCACCGGGGCGTTCGAGGTCATCGGCAAGCGCAAGCTGTGGTTCGCCATCAGCGGTGCCATCCTGCTCATCTCGATCGGTGCGATCCTGTTGCGCGGCTTCACCTTCGGCATCGACTTCGAGGGTGGCACCAAGGTTTCCATGCCGGCCGGCGAGGCCACCTCGCAACAGGTCGAGGACGTCTTCAGCCAAACGCTCGGCAAAGCACCCGAATCGGTGGTGATCGTCGGCAACGGCTCGGCGGCCACCGTTCAGATCCGGTCGGAAACGCTGGACAGCGGCGAGACCGCCAAACTCCGCGAGGCGTTGTTCGCCAAGTTCTCGCCCCGTGGGTCCGACGGCCAGCCCAGCGCGCAGGCGATCAGCGACTCGGCCGTCTCGGAGACCTGGGGCGGGCAGATCACCCAGAAGGCGCTGATCGCGCTCCTGGTGTTCGTCGTGATCGTCGCCATCTACATCGGCGTCCGGTATGAGCGCTACATGGCGATCGCCGCGCTGGCCACCATGTTCTTCGACCTCCTGGTGACCGCGGGGATCTACGCACTGGTCGGCTTCGAGGTCACCCCGGCCACCGTGATCGGTCTGTTGACCATCCTGGGCTTCTCGCTCTACGACACGGTCATCGTGTTCGACAAGGTCGAGGAGAACACCCACGGCTTCGAGCACACCACCCGGCGCACCTTCGCCGAGCAGGCCAACCTGGCGGTCAACCAGACCTTCATGCGCTCGATCAACACCAGCCTCATCTCGCTGCTGCCGATCATCGCGCTGATCATCGTCGCGGTTTGGCTGCTGGGTGTGGGCACGCTGAAAGACCTCGCGCTGGTCCAGCTGGTCGGCATCATCGTCGGCACCTACTCGTCGATCTTCTTCGCCACCCCGCTGCTCGTCACCTTGCGGGAACGCACCGAACTGGTGCGCACCCACACCCGCCGCGTCCTCAAGCGACGGGCCCGGGCCGGCGGGACCGAGCCGACACCGGCGGTCGATGCCGGGGCGTCGGACGTCAGCGAGGTGACCGCGGCCGCCCTACCCGAGGCATTGACCAGTGTCGTGGGCAGCAAGCCCGCCCCGGGGGCCAAGCCGCTGCGGCCCACCGCCAGTCGCACCGGCCGCCCCACGGGTAAACGCCGGCATTAGAGGTCGACTGATGCGTCGCGCCATCCGCCGCCGGGCCAGCGTGGCCGGCGCCGCCATCCTGACCGTGGCGAGCTTCGCGGTCACGTCCTGCGGGCACAGTGCGGCCGATCACATCGATTACGCCGTCGACGGCACGCTGGTCTCCTACAACACCAACACCGTGTCCGGGGCCGCATCCAGTGGCCCGCAGGCATTCGCCCGGGTGCTGACCGGGTTCGGCTATCACGGCCCGGACGGCCAGGTGGTCGGCGACCACGATTTCGGATCGGTCGCGGTGGTCGGTCGGGAACCGCTGGTGCTGGACTACCAGATCGCCGACAACGCGGTGTACTCCGACGGCAAGCCGATCACCTGTGACGACATGGTGCTCGCCTGGGCCGCCCAGTCCGGGCGATTCCCCGGCTTCGACGCCGCTAGCAAGGCCGGTTACATCGACATCACCGGGATCGACTGCCAACCCGGCCAGAAGAAGGCCCGGGTGTCCTTCGCCCCGGGCCGGTCGATCGCCGACTATCCGCAGCTGTTCACGGCCACCTCGCTGATGCCGTCGCACGTGATCTCCGATGAGCTCGGCCTGGGCGAGGGCGGCACCACCGTCGCGGTCCAGCAGAACGATCCGCAGAAGCTGGCCCAGATCGCCCAGGTGTGGAACACCACCTGGGATCTGCGCCCCGGGCTCGACACCAAGCGGTTCCCGGCGTCGGGCCCGTACAAGATCGCCTCGGTCCGCGACGACGGCGCCGTCGAACTGGTCGCCAACGACCGCTGGTGGGGCACCAAGCCGGTGACGGATCGGATCACCGTGTGGCCGCGCGGGGTCAACGTCCAGGACCGGATCAACGACGGCACGTTCAATGTCGTCGACATCGCGACGGGGTCCGCGGGCACCCTGACCACGCCCGACGGCTACAACCGGACGGACTACCCGTCGGCCGGGATCGAGCAGCTCATCTTCGCCCCGGGCGGACCCCTCGCGGCGCCGCCGGCGCGCCGGGCGGTGGCCCTGTGCACGCCGCGCGACGTCATCGCCCGCAACGCCGAGGTCCCGGTGAGTGACGCCCGGCTCAATCCAGTGGCCGACAATTCGTTCGCCCAGGCCGAGGTGGCCGCTGAGGCCGGGCAGTTCGCCGTGTCAAACCCCGACGCGGCACGCGCCGCGCTGGCCGGGGTGCCGCTGTCGGTGCGGATCGGCTATCAGACCCCGAATCCACGGCTGGCCGCCGCCGTCGGCGCCATCGCCAAGGCTTGCGCTCCGGCGGGCATCACGGTGACCGACGCCGGCGCGGACACCATCGGCCCGCAGGCGTTGCGGGACGGCACCATCGATGTGCTGCTGGCCAGCACCGGCGGTGCCACCGGCAGTGGCTCGACGGGATCGTCGGCCCTGGACGCCTATTCGTTGTTCACGGGTAACGGCAACAACCTGCCCAACTACGGCAACGGTCAGATCGACGGCATCATCAGTACGTTGGCCGTGACGGTCGATCCCAAGGAGCAGACCCGTCAGATCGCCGCCGGCGCGCCGGTGCTGTGGGCCGACGTTCCGACGCTGCCGCTCTACCGTCAACAGCGCACCTTGCTGACATCGCAGGAGATGCAGGCGGTGGATGCCGGCCCGGCGCGCTGGGGCGCGGGCTGGAACATGGACCGCTGGCAGCTGGGGAAGTAGGGAGCGCCATGAACGCAGTGAGCCCGGCCAATCCTGAGGTCAACCCCGAGGTCACCGAGCTGGTGGTGCAGCTGACCCGCGAGGTGGCGGATTTTCCCGAAGCCGGCGTGCAGTTCAAGGACCTGACCCCGCTACTGGCCGACCGGCGCGGACTCACCGTGGTCACCGGCGCGCTGGCCGAGATCGCCGAGGGGTCCGACCTCATCGCCGGGATCGACGCCCGCGGTTTCCTGCTGGGTGCGGCCGTGGCCACCAAACTCGGCACCGGGGTGCTGGCGATCCGCAAGGGTGGCAAGCTGCCGCCGCCGGTGCGCCGCGAGGAGTACGCACTCGAGTACGGCACGGCGGTCCTCGAGATCCCCGCCGAGGGCATCGACCTGACCGGGCTGCGCATCGCCCTCATCGACGACGTGCTGGCCACCGGGGGCACCATGGCCGCGGCCCGCAAGCTGCTCCTGGACGGGGGCGCGCACGTGACCGTCGGTGCGGTGGTGCTCGAGCTGACCGACCTGGGCGGCCGGGATGTGGTGGCGCCGCTGGCGGTGACCAGCCTGCGTTCCATCTGACCGGACGATCGGCAATACTCGGCGATACCCTTGGAGTTCCTGGGACGGCGGTGGATCGGGAGGTGACGGACGTGGCGGACGAGCAGGGCACGGTCGCGCCGGCGGCGCCGTCCGACGCGGTGCACCCCGACGCGCCCGATCAGACGAATGCGGCGGCCGCCGTGACAACAGCAGCCGCCACCAGCGCCTCCCGGCGGGTTCGGGCCCGGCTGGCGCGGCGGATGACGTCCCAGCGCGGCGCCCTCAACCCGGTGCTCGAGCCGCTGGTGGCGGTGCACCGCGAGATCCATCCCAAGGCCGACCTGGCCCTGCTGCAGCGCGCTTACGCGGTCGCCGAGGAACGTCACGCCACGCAGTTGCGCAAGTCCGGCGATCCCTACATCACCCATCCGCTGGCCGTGGCCAGCATCCTGGCGGAGCTGGGGATGGACACCACCACCCTGGTGGCCGCGCTGCTGCACGACACGGTGGAGGACACCGGCTACACCCTCGAGGCGCTGACCGCCGATTTCGGTGCGGAGGTCGGCCACCTGGTCGACGGGGTGACCAAGCTCGACCGCGTGGTGCTTGGCAGCGCGGCCGAGGCCGAGACCATCCGCAAAATGATCACCGCAATGGCGCGCGATCCGCGCGTGCTGGTGATCAAGGTGGCCGACCGGCTGCACAACATGCGCACCATGCGGTTCCTGCCCCCGGAGAAGCAGGCTCGCAAGGCCCGCGAGACGCTGGAAGTGATTGCGCCCCTTGCGCATCGGTTGGGTATGGCGACGGTCAAGTGGGAACTCGAGGATCTGTCGTTCGCGATCCTTCATCCTAAGAAGTACGAAGAGATCGTCCGGCTGGTCGCCGATCGGGCGCCGTCCCGCGACACCTACCTGGCCAAGGTGCGGGCCGAGATCACGGCCACCCTGAACGCTTCGCGGATCAACGCGGTGGTCGAGGGCCGGCCCAAGCACTACTGGTCGATCTACCAGAAGATGATCGTCAAGGGCCGTGACTTCGATGATATCCACGACCTGGTCGGCGTCCGCATCCTGTGCGACGAGATCCGCGACTGCTATGCCGCTGTGGGCGTTGTGCATTCGCTGTGGCAGCCGATGGCCGGCCGGTTCAAGGACTACATCGCCCAGCCCCGGTTCGGGGTCTACCAGTCGCTGCACACCACGGTGGTCGGCCCGGAGGGCAAACCGTTGGAGGTGCAGATCCGCACCCGCGACATGCACCGCACCGCCGAGTACGGCATCGCGGCGCACTGGCGCTACAAGGAGGGCAAGGGCCGCGTCCCGACGAACTACGCGGCCGCCGAGATCGACGACATGGCCTGGATGCGTCAGCTGCTCGACTGGCAGCGGGAGGCCGCCGACCCGGGTGAGTTCCTCGAGTCGCTGCGCTACGACCTGGCCGTCGCCGAGATCTTCGTGTTCACGCCGAAGGGCGACGTGATCACGCTGCCCGCCGGATCGACGCCGGTCGACTTCGCCTATGCCGTGCATACGGAGGTGGGCCACCGCTGCATCGGTGCCCGGGTCAACGGCCGGCTGGTGGCGCTGGAACGCAAGCTCGAGAATGGCGAAGTGGTCGAGGTTTTCACCTCCAAGGCCGCCAATGCCGGGCCGTCGCGGGACTGGCAGACGTTTGTCGTCTCACCGCGGGCGAAGGCGAAGATCCGGCAATGGTTCGCCAAGGAGCGCCGCGAGGAGGCCCTCGAAGCCGGCAAGGACAGCATTGCCCGCGAGGTGCGTCGCGGCGGACTTCCGTTGCAGCGCTTGATGAGTGCCGACTCCATGACGGCCCTGGCGCGTGAACTGCGCTACGCCGACGTGTCGGCGCTCTACACCGCGGTCGGCGAGGGGCACATCTCGGCGCGGCACGTGGTGCAGCGGCTGATCGCCCAGCTCGGTGGCGCCGAGGACGCCGAGGACGAGATCGCCGAGCGGTCGACGCCGTCGAACATCCCGGTGCGCCAACGCAGTAACGAGGACGTTGGTGTCTCGGTCCCGGGGGCGCCGGGGACGCTGACCAAGCTGGCCAAGTGCTGCACGCCGGTCCCCGGCGATCAGATCATGGGGTTCGTTACCCGCGGCGGCGGGGTCAGCGTGCACCGGACCGACTGCACCAATGCGTCCTCACTGCAGCAGCAGGCGGAACGGATCATCGAGGTCAAGTGGGCGCCGTCGCCGTCGTCGGTGTTCCTGGTGGCCATCCAGGTCGAGGCGCTCGACCGGCACCGGTTGCTGTCCGATGTCACCCGGGTGCTGGCCGACGAGAAGGTGAACATCCTGTCGGCGCAGGTGACCACCTCCGACGACCGGGTTGCGGTGAGCCGCTTCACCTTCGAGATGGGCGACCCCAAACATCTGGGCCATGTGCTCAGCGTGGTCCGCAACGTCGAGGGCGTCTACGACGTCTACCGCGTGACATCCGCCGCCTGAATCCCCCCGCGAGCGCTCAGCCAGGTACGCAACACGCCGCGTCGGACGTACGTAACTGAGCGCTCGCGGGAGGGGCGGCTCGCTGCGGTCAGTCCAGCTGGATCGACTTCACCCGGACGTCGACGTTCGGGGCACCGTCGTCGCCGCCGCCCTTGACCCCGGCGCCGGCGATCTTGTCCAGGGTGGTCAGACCGGTCTCGTCGATCGTGCCGAACACCGTGTACTGCGGCGGCAGCTGGGACTCCTTGTACACCAGGAAGAACTGGCTGCCGTTGGTGCCCGGGCCGGCGTTGGCCATCGCCAGGGTGCCGCGCGGGTAGGTCACCGGCTGCTGGGCCTCCGGGGCGTCCGCGGGGTACTGGTCGGTCGGATATTCGTTGTCGAACTTGTAGCCCGGGCCCCCGGTGCCCAGCCCGGTCGGGTCGCCGCACTGCAGCACCCCCAGACCGGGTGCGGTGGTGAGCCGGTGGCACTGGGTGTCGTTGAAGTACCCCTGCTGGGCGAGGCTGGCGAAGCTGTTCACCGTGCAGGGGGACTTGGCATTGTCCAGCTGCAACCCGATGTTGCCCTGGCTGGTGGACATGCTGACGCTGACCTGCGCGGGATCGGTCGGCACCTTGCCGGCCTTCGGCGGTGTCGCCGGCTTGGACGCAGTGCCCTCTGTCGGGTACTGACAGTTGGCGCCGAGATTGGCCGACGCGGTGAACGCCGGGAGCTTGCCGTCGGCGGCCGGTGCGGTGCTGGGGCCGGCGTTGGCGCTGGTTTCGGGTGCGGCCGAGGCCGTCGCGGTGCCCGCGCCCCCCTTGTCGTCCTTGCCCTTGTTCATCCACACCAGGCCGACCACCACGGCCACGGCCACCAGCGCGGCGAGCACGGATCCGATGATCGCGGCGAGTCGCTGCCGGCGGGCCTTCTCCGCCCGGCGTTCGAGCTGACGTTCCAGCTTGCGCTTGGCGGTCTCGCGCCGTTGTTCGTTGGTGGGCACCGGTGCTGTCCTCCACGGTCGGTAGTGCGGTCGGCAAGGAGTCTGCCAGCCGATTCTGAGTTGAATCTGAGCGGGGTGGACACTGGTCGGCGTGCTGATAACCGGTTTTGCCGTCGGCCCGCACGAGACCAACTGCTATCTGGTGGCCGTTCGGGCGTCCGGCCCGGCGATCGTGATCGACCCCGGCGACGAAGCCGTCGGCACCCTGGAGTACTACTTCACCGTCAACGACCTGACGCCGGCCGCGGTCCTGCTGACCCACGGCCACCCCGGCCACAGCGGCGCCGGGTTCGATCTGTGCGCCGGCTGGGACATCCCCGTCTACCTGCATCCCGCCGACGTCGCCCTGCTCGACGAGCCGCCCGAGGACGTCCGCGCCGTGGCCGACGGGACGGTGCTGTCGGTCGCGGGGATCGACGTTACGGTCGACCACACGCCCGGGCATACGCCGGGCTCGGTAACCTACCGCGTCACCGCGGACACCGACGAGGGCCCGGCGGAGGTGGCGTTCACGGGCGACACCCTGGGCTTCCGCTGGGTGGGCCGCGGCGCGCCGGACGCCGACCGGGCGGCGTTGCTGAGGTCCATCGGTGCAAAACTGTTGGTGCTCGGGGACGCCACCGTGGTACTACCGGGGCACGGCACCTCCACGACCATCGGCGGCGAACGCCGATTCAACCCGTACTGCAAGGATCTCTCCCGTGACTGACTTCAGAGCGCCCAAGGGCGTGCCCGACTACCTGCCGCCGGAGTCGGCCCAGTTCGTCGCGGTGCGGGACGGTCTGCTGGCCACGGCGCGCCGCGCCGGCTACGGCGACGTCGAGCTGCCCATCTTCGAGGACACCGCGCTGTTCGCGCGGGGCGTCGGCGAGTCCACCGACGTCGTGTCCAAGGAGATGTACACGTTCGCCGACCGTGGGGATCGTTCGGTGACGCTGCGCCCGGAGGGCACCGCCGGGGTGATGCGCGCGGTGATCGAGCACGGCCTGGACCGCGGCGCACTGCCGGTCAAGCTGTGCTACTCGGGCCCGTTCTTCCGGTACGAGCGCCCGCAGGCCGGGCGCTACCGGCAGCTGCAGCAGGTCGGGGTCGAGGCGATCGGCGTCGACGATCCGGCGCTGGACGCCGAGGTGATCGCGATCGCCGACGCCGGGTTCCGGTCTTTGGGACTGACCCGTTTCCGGCTGGAGATCACCTCTCTGGGTGATGAAACCTGCCGACCGGCGTATCGAGAGTTGTTGCAGGACTTCCTATTCCGGCTGCCGCTCGATGAGCCGACCAGGCTGCGCGCCGAGATAAACCCGCTGCGGGTGCTCGACGACAAGCGCCCGGAGATCCGGGAGATGACCGCCGACGCGCCGGTCATGCTCGATCATTTGTCACCGGAGTCGCGCACCCATTTCGACACCGTGCTGGCGCATCTGGACGCGCTCGGGGTGCCGTACGTGATCAATCCACGCATGGTGCGCGGCCTGGACTACTACACCAAGACCACCTTCGAGTTCGTGCACGACGGTCTGGGGGCGCAGTCCGGGATCGGCGGCGGCGGCCGTTACGACGGCCTGATGCGCGAACTGGGCGGTCAGGACCTGTCCGGTATCGGTTTCGGCCTGGGTGTCGACCGCACCCTGCTGGCCCTGAAGGCCGAGGGTGTGACGGCCGGTCCCGGCTCGCGGGTCGACGTCTTCGGTGTTCCGTTGGGGGACGAGGCAAAACGTTCGTTGGCGGTGCTGGGCGCGCAGCTGCGCGCCGCCGGTGTTCGGGTGGATCTGGCGTACGGCGATCGCGGCATGAAGGGCGCGATGAAGGCGGCCGACCGCTCCGGCGCGGCGCTGGCGCTGGTGGCCGGTGACCGCGACATCGAGGCCGGCACCGTCGGTGTCAAGGACCTGGCGACCGGTGAACAGGTCGATGTGGTGGCTGATTCGATTGTCGCAGAGGTTCTTTCGCGACTCTCCCGTTAGGCCCGGCGGCTAGCGGGCCCGCGTTCCGTTCCGGGCCAGCTCCAGCCGGTTGCGACCCTCGGCGACCAGTGTCTTCATTCGCTGCCGCCCCGCGTCGTCGAGGCCGATGTCCTGGGTGCCGGACCAGGTGGACGTCACGGCCATGGTTTCGTCACAACAATCGACGACCAGTTTCAGAAACTCGCCGTAGAACGCGACCGCGCGCTCCGTCAGATGCAGCCGGCCGCCGGCCGTGGCGGGCACTCAAGGTGCAATCGTGCTTCGAGCGGGTCTGACGGCTAGCGGTTGCGCAGTACCCCGTTGAGGGCCTCGTCGACCTGTCCGATGCCGCCGTCGAAGGGGTTGCCGCGTTTGACGACATAGGTGCCCGCAGGGCTGACCGCGACGAGTTTCGGTGAGCTGGCACCGATCTGCATCCGGCGTTCGAAGCGGACCTGATCCAGGGGGAGCAAGGGGCCGTTCGGATAGCTGAACAGCCCGAGTTTTCGGTCCAGGACCGCCACGGGTCGGCAGTCGGCGGGTGGTCGGGCCCGGCGCATCCGGATCGCGCGAACGGCCAGGAACATCAGCGCGAGTGGCGCCAGCCCGACGAGCAGGAAAGCGATGCCGATCGGCCGGGACGGCAGGCCGGTGAGCGCGGCGACCAATCCGAAGCCCACGACCACCAGTGCCGTCACCCCGAGGACGAAGGTCAGGGTCGACAGGGCGCCGGTTCGGCGGTCGATCACCACGACCCGGCGGCCGTCGTCGGTGACCAACAGCCCGCCGGTGTCGGCGACCACGCGGGGGGAATCCGGCTCGGGCATGCCGACAGCTTGCCACGTCGACAGCGCGGCGAAACCGCAAACGGATTGTTGGTGTGCAGATTCTGATTCGGTTGTGGACGAACTACTTTCGCCGCTGCCGGCGGTCCGGCCGACGGCGGAAACGGGTGGCGGACCACGTTCGACGGCGTGCTAGGGTGCCACGTACGTAGCCCCGAACGGGAGTTGTTCGCACCATGACCGACATCGAGGACGGCATCGCATGCGCTCCGCGCTGGAATCGGGGCCGGTAATCCTGATGGGGTCGTTGGGAGTTGCTGGGCTCTGGTTGTCCGTCCTGTTCGTGGTGGCGGGCTCGGCGGTGCTGTCCGTCGCGAGCGTCTGGCTGGCCCACCGGTTCAAGCGATCCAGGGGCAGCGAGCTGAAGTCCCCGCTGGCTCCGTTCATCACCACCGTCGCGCTGGTCTACGGGGCGCTGCTGGGTTTTACCGTCGTCGTTGCATGGGAACAGTTTTCGTCCGCCGAGGCCAATGTCGTCGATGAAGCCTCAACGCTCGCCACGATGTACCGGCAGACCGTAGCGCTGCCCCCGACCGGGCAGACCAGGGTGCGGGAACTGCTCCGCACGTACGCGACCGCGGTCCAGGACGAGTGGACCAACCAGGGCCGGGACGGGGCCAGTGCCACCGCGCGACGGACGATCACCGACCTTTACCGGATCCTGGGGACCAAACCGGCGGATCAGGCGTCGAGCCCGATCGCGGGGGACATCCTGGGCCAGGTGACTGTCCTCACCTCGCAGCGCAACACCCGGGTTCTGGACGCGCGACCGCGGATCCCCGGGTTGCTGTGGACCGGCCTGGTGTTCGGGGGGATCGTTCTGATCGGTCTGACGGGGTTCACCCCGATGGAGAGCAAGCGCGGTCATGTGGTCCTGACATTCGCGGTCGCGACCCTGCTCTGTCTGCTGCTATACATCATCTTCTGGCTGGATCATCCGTTCGGGTACAAGGTCGGCGTGACGCCGGCGCCGTTCGAGCAATCGGTACTCGTGTTCGATGCCGTTGACGACGGCACGTAGTCGCGGACCTAGATCTTCATCGCGCCACGCACGTCGAACCCTGACGCCGAACCGCCTGTGCCGGAATGGGTTACCCGGCCGCCTCCAGGATGCAGAAGCGCTGCGCGGCTTCCAGTGCGAAGCCGATGTGCTGCTCCCCGCCTGCGGTCGGCCACCCCATCGGACGGCGCTTCGATGCTCGCGCCATGGATCACCTCGGAGCGGCCGTAGCCGGTGCGGAAATCCGTGAGTTGCAGCATCTGGCCAGGGCGTTGGTGTTTCTGGGAAATATCGGTGTGTCACGTCGAGCTATACCTGCCGCTCGATCGGTATTCCGGCGAATCAGCCCGGCGCGGTGCCGTAACGCTTCGGTAGCGTAGGCAGATATGAGGTACATGGCCACCACACACCGACTTGCGGCTGCCCTCGCGCTGGCCGCCTCCGCCGTCGTGCTCGGTCAGGGCACGGCGTATGCCGATCCCGAGCCGGCCCCCGCCCCCGGCGGCAACGTCGTCTACACGGTGACCGCCGACGGTCCCGGCCAGGTCGAGCTCTACTACCTGGTCAATCAGCCGCCGAATAAGGCCGCCTACAACGCGGACGCCTATTCGTACGTCCAGAAGGTGCCGGTGGCACTGGCCCCGGGCGTGCCCTGGACGTTCACCGCGAACCTGGCCGATCCGCAGTGGGCGATCCTGACCGTCAGCAGCACCACGCACGGCGGTCAGGCCGCCCCCAACGTTTCGTGCGACATCGCGGTCGACGGGCACTCGGTGGCCCACGATCAGCAGCCGTACAACCCGCGGTGCCAGCTGGCCAACTGGTGACGTTCGTCGTCCCGGCCACCCCTTGCGTCCGGGTGTAGTTTCGAGGGAGTTGTTCGGTCAGGTGTGATTCGGGGTGAAGAGAGCAATGGCCCTGGACGAAGAAAAGTTGAATGCCTTCATCGGCAAGGCAATGGGAGACCTGGGCGCCGCGGTCGGCGCCGCACTGGTGCTCATCGGCGACGAACTCGGTCTGTACCGCGCGCTCGCGGACGGGTCGTCGACCTCCGCAGAGTTGGCCGCGCGCACCGGCACCAACGAACGGTATGTCCGGGAGTGGCTGGCCAACCAGGCCGCGGGCGGCTACGTCGAGTACGACGCCGAGCGCGACGCCTACTACCTGAACGCCGAGCAGGCGCTCTGTCTCGCCGACGATTCGGGGCCCGTCGATCTGCCGGCGGCGTACTCCATCGTCGAGGACCTGTTCCACGTCCGCGAGCGGGCCGTCGCCAATTTCCGGACCGGCGCCGGAATGGAATGGGGCGAGCATCACCCCTGCCTGTTCCGGGCCACCGAGCGGTTCTTCCGGGCCGGGTACAACGCCAGTCTGCTAGCCGAATGGCTGCCGGCGATGGACGGAGTGGTGGACAAGCTGACTGCCGGCGGGTCCGCCGCCGATGTCGGATGCGGGCACGGGGTGACGACAATCCTGATGGCACAAGCGTTTCCGCGTTCGGAGTTCGTGGGCATCGACTATCACGAACCCTCGGTGGTCACCGCCCGCGAGCACGCCGCCGCGCTGGGTGTGACCAACGCGAGCTTCGAGGTCGCGGACGCGACGTCGTATCGAGGCGACGACTACGACCTGATCGCGTTCTTCGACTGCCTGCACGACATGGCCGATCCGGCCGGCGCGGCCCAGCACGCCAGGAAGGCGCTGAAGCCGGACGGTCATTGCCTGCTGGTCGAACCGGCAGCGGGCGACAGCGTCGCGGAGAACCTCAACCCGGTGGGCCGGATCTTCTATGGCGCCTCCACGATGATCTGCGTTCCGGTATCGCTCGCGCGCCAGGGGCCGGCGCTGGGCGCGCAAGCCGGCGAACGCCGGCTCGCCGAGGTGATGGTGGACCAGGGCGGCTTCACCCGATTCGGCCGGGTGGCGGAGACGCCGTTCAACCTCGTCTTCGAAGCGCGGCCCTGATACTTGACACGGCATCGAACACATGTTCGCATAGGGTATGCGGTGGGAAGCTCAACGGATCGGGGTGGACGACGGCGCCCTGCCCGGCCTGGCCCGGATCGGATTCGTCCGCACCGTGCGCACTCCGCAGTTCGAGGGCATCACCTTCCATGAGGTGCTGTGCAAATCAGCGCTGAACAAGGTGCCCGACAGTGCGGTCCTGCCGTTCCGGTTCACCGTCAACGGCTACCGCGGATGTTCGCACGCTTGCCGGTACTGCTTCGCGCGGCCCACGCACGAGTACCTCGATCTGGACGCCGGGGCCGACTTCGACGCCCAGATCGTGGTCAAGACAAACGTGGTCGACGTCCTGCGCCGCGAATTACACCGGCCGTCGTGGAGTCGCGAAAACGTTGCGCTCGGCACCAACACCGACCCGTATCAACGGGCCGAGGGCCGCTACGCGTTGATGCCGGGAATCATTGCCGCACTGCGTGATTCGGGAACCGGTATGTCGATACTGACCAAGGGGACGCTGCTGCGACGCGATCTGCACCTGCTGGTGGACGCGGACGTCCCGGTCTCGGTGGCGGTGTCACTGGCCGTCGGCGACGCCGATCTGCATCGCGATCTGGAACCGGGCGCGCCGACGCCAGCGGCCCGGCTCGAGCTGATCGCCGCGGTCCGCGACGCCGGTCTTGACTGCCACGTCATGGTGGCGCCGGTGCTGCCGTATCTGACGGATTCCGTTGCGCACCTGGATGATCTGCTCGCCCGGATCGCCGCGGCGGGGGCGACGGGCGTCACCGTGTTCGGGCTGCATCTGCGGGGTGCGACCCGGCCGTGGTTCATGGAGTGGCTGGCGCGGTCGTATCCGGAGCTCGTCGGGCCGTACCGGCGGTTGTACCGGCGGGGCGCGTATCTGCCGGAGGAATACCGGCGGACGCTGCGGGAGCGGGCCGGCCCGTTGATCGCCCGGTACGGGCTCAGTGGTGCGCAGAGCCGGCCGGAGCCGCCGCTGGCGGCCCCAGAACTGTTGCAGCCCACGCTTTTCTAGAGCGGGTCGACACCTGGATGAGCCCGCCGCCAAGCCAGGATCGCGGCGTCCCACGCGTCGCCGTCCAGTGCGGTCAGCGACGCCGGGAACAGCCCGTCCTCCTCCTTGGCGATGTGCTCGTAGAGCTCGTCGAACGCCGCCCGGAACCGGTCCTGATCCGCGGCGAATGTCAGGTCGACGGACTCGAGCAGGGCGGCCAGTTCACGGTGCTCGGCGATGAGCGGCCTGATGTGCTCGGCGAACAGATCGTCGGCCATCATCACCGCGAACAGGCCGGTTTCCTCGCCCTCCCAGTGCGCGCGGAGCTCGTCGTACATCAACGCGACCTCGGCGTGCGCCTGTGCGGGGTCACCCTGGTCGAGGGCGCGCACCGCGGCACCGCCGTGGTTGATCACCCGCTCGTGCTCGGCGATGTAATCCCGTAGCAGTGGAATCTCGCGGCAGCCGCAGTAGTGGCACACGGGCCCGTTCTCCCCGCCGGCCGTGCTTCCTAGGCCTGGCCGAACGTCATGGAATCCATGTTCCAATAGCCGCGCAGGTTGGTCAGCAGTCCGGCCGTGTCGACCTTGTAGGTGAAGATCCCGCGGACGTCGGTGGTGAATCCGCCGTCGAACTCGAAGTGCAGATTGAGGATGTGGGCGATCTCGTCGGGCGAGCTGGACGGGAAGGTCTCCTCTGCCTTGACGCTGCGTGCCCTGGTCTTGCCGATGGTGCCGTCGTAGAAGACACCGACGGCCGCCTTGCCGCGGATGCCGGTGCCGTCGGCGTTGGTGGGGGCCTCGCCGATCGGATCCTCGAGCAGCACGTCGTCGGCCATCAGGGCCAGCCAGGCCGCCTTGTCGCCGGCGTTGACGGCGGCCCAGGACGCCTGTGAAGCGGCGAGTGCGGGGGAGGTGGCGGTGGCGGATTGGCTCGTCATGGTTGACACCCTAGCCAAAGTGTTCAGCCCGACTTGGCCAAGATCGACGAAATGCGGCGGTTCGCCGGGTGATGCTACTGGCGGCCGCGTTTGACCTGGTTGAAGGGGACTCCGCGGTCGGCGGCGTGTTCGCGGGGGAAACCCAGGATGCGCTCGGCGATGACGTTGCGGGCCATCTCGGAGCTGCCGCCACCCAACGAGCCGGTCTGCCGGGACAGGTAGCGCACGCCCACGTCGAACAGGCCGCCGTCGCCGGTCTCGTCGATCACGCCCGCGGTTCCGGTGATGGCCAGCGCGGTGTCGACCTCGAGTTCGGTGGTGTCGGCGTGGAACAGCCGGATCAGCGTGCCGGCGTTTGGCGGCAGCGCCTCGGTCGCGATCGACGTTGACACGTGCTGGATCAGCTGCTCCTTGACCGCGCGGTGTACCAGCGCCCGGCCGGCGAGTTCGTGCACCCGCGGGTCGTCGGCCTGCCCGGTGGCCTCGGCGATCGCCACGTAGTCCGGCGGCATCTCGGACGCATTCTCCGCGCCGCGCCCGCTGGCGAACTCCGAACCTCCGCCGACCGCGCGGCGCTCGTGGTGCAGCTGCCGGGATGCCACGGCCCAGCCGCCGTTGACCTCGCCCACCACGGCGTCGTCGCCGAGTTCGAGGCCGTCGAAGAACTCCTCGCAGAACTCCTCGTTGCCGTTGACCTCCTTGATCCGGCGCATCGTGATGCCGGGGGAGTTCAACGGGACCAGGAACATGGTCAGGCCCTCGTGTTTGGGCACACTGGCGTCGGTGCGGGCCAGCAGCAGCCCGTAGTCCGCGGCGAAGGCACTGGTGGACCAGGTCTTGGCGCCGTTGATCACCCAGCCGTCGTCGGTGCGGTCGGCGCGGGTGATGACCCCGGCCAGATCAGATCCGCCGCTGGGCTCCGACAGCAACTGGCACAGGACCTCCTCGCCGCGGATGGCCGCGCCGATCCGGTCGCGCTTCTGCTGTTCGCGGCCCCTGTCGGGGATGGTCGCCGCACAGATGGTGAAGCGCGGGACGTTGAGGATCAGCGGCATCTCGTAGGTGCGGCATTCGGTGTCGAAGGCCTGCTGGTACCCGAAGTCCAGCCCCAGGCCGCCGTATTCGCGGGGGAAGCAGATGCCGGCAAAACCGCCGGCGTGCAGCCTGCGCTGCATCTCGGTGGCGCGGTCCCACGACGACTGCTCGGCCCGCACGAAGAACGGCGGGTTGTCCGGGTCGATGCGGGTCATGTTCTCGGCCAGCCAGGTCTTGGCCCGGGCCGCGAATTCCGCTACAGATTCTGGCATTTCGCCCACCTCGGCGGCCGTTGTCACAGTCTCGGTCATGCGTGCACGTCCTCCTGCTTCCGGCTGAGTGCGTACACCGTGCGGTAATGGTCCTCGGGGGCACCGAACATCGCCCGGTACAGCGCCGCTCGGCGCAGGAACAGATGCAGGTCGTGCTCCCAGGTAACGCCGATGCCGCCGTGCAGTTGCACGCAGTCCTGCAGGATCACCGGAGTGCGTTCGGCCACATAGGCTTTCGCGATGCTGACGAGTTTGGGGGCCTCCGGCGAGCGCCCGGCCACCGCGGCCACCGCACCGGCGGTGGTGGCGCGGGCCGCCTCGAACCACATCTTGTCGTTGGCGAAGCGGTGCTTGAGTGCCTGGTAGGACGACAGCGGCCGGCCGAAGCTGTGCCGATCGGTGAGCCACTGGGTGGTGAAACCGAGGACGGTGTCGAGGATGCCGACGAGCTCGGCGCACTGCAGGATCAGTGCCACCTGGCGCTGTCTCTCGATGATCGCCGGCGTGCGCTCCGCGCTGCCGACGACGGAATCGCCGCCGACCTCGACACCGTCGAATTGCACTCGGGCGTAATGCTTGACCATGTCCAGCGAGCGCTGCGGGGTGACGGTGACGCCGGCGGTGTCGGCCGGTACCACGAACTGGCGCAGCGTGCCGTCGCAGTTCGCGGTGACCAGCAACGCGCCCGCCCGGTCGCCGGCCTCGACGCGGTCCTTGACGCCGTCGAGACGGTAGCCGGACCCCGTCCTGGTGGCCGTTGTTGCCGATGCCATCGGGTCGAACGGCCGGCCGGGTTCGTAGACCGCCCAGGACGCCACGAGTTCACCTGCCACCAGGGCCTCGATGGTGTCGCCGTGGCCCTCGGGCGCCTCGACCAGACCGGCCAGCACCACGCTGACCGGATGCAGCGGCCCCGGTGCCACCGAACGCCCGACCTGTTCGGCGACCAGCGCCAGGTCGGTCACCCCGTCACCCGAAACACTGCCCCCGCCAAGTTCTTCGGGGACCAGCAGGCTGGCCCAGCCCAGCTCGGCGGCGCGTTGCCACCAGCCGGGGTCGAAGGATTCGTCAGCGGCGTGCAGTTCGCGTACCCGCGTCAGCGGGGCTTCCTTGTCCAGGAAAGCCTGGGTGGTCGACGCGAAGAGCATCTGCTCGGGATTGGCGACGTCGGTCATCGTGATCCTCGGTGAGTGTGCGTGTTGGTCCGCTCCTGCGCGGCGTGTCGCGTACAGGTGCGCACGCTCGCGCCGGAGGTTCGGGCGATCTCAGGCGGGGATGACGAGGGCCGGCACGTCCGGCTTGTAAACCACCTTGTTGTCGACCTTGAACAGGTCGACCATATTGCGTCCCATCACCTTTTTCACGCCCTCGTCGTCGAGGCCGTGCGCCACCAGGTCGTCGACCAGGTTGATCGGGTCGGCCAGACCCTCGGGGTGCGGCCAGTCCGAACCGAAGATCACGCGGTCGATGCCGCACAGCTCGGCCATCTTCTTGAAGTCGTCCTCCCAGAACGGGGCGACGTACACGCAGCGCCGGAAGGCCTCCACCGGATCCTCGGGGAACTCGTTCGGCATCTTCGAAAAGACATCCTTGAACTGGTGGAGCAGGTAGGGCACCCAGGATGCGCCGTTCTCGACGGACAGGATGCGCAGGTCGGGGTTGCGGGTGAGCGCACCGTGGCAGACCAGCGCCGCCATGGTGTCCTCGATGGGCCGCTTGCCCATCGCCACCATTCGGAACGACGTCGGCTTGAACGGCAGGAACTCGGCGGCCGGCTCCCAGTCGTTGAGGTACTGCGCGTAGCCGGAGTCCGAGGCGTGCATCGCGACGGGGATGTCGGCCTGCACGCAGGCCTGCCAGAACGGGTCGAACTCCTCGGTGCCGAAGGACCGCGTTCCGCGGAAACCGGGCACCGGCGCCGGACGGACCAGCACGGTCTTGGCGCCGCGCTCGAGACACCATTCGAGCTCCTCGAGGGCGCGGTCGACAATCGGCAGCGTGATGACCGGGGTGGAGAAGATCCGGTCCGCGTAGTTGAACTGCCAGGTCTCGTACATCCACTCGTTGAGGGCGTGGATGATGTCGTGGATCAGGTTCGGATCGTCCTTGAGGCGCTCCTCGACCAGGCTGGCCAGCGTCGGGAACATCAGGGTGTAGTCCAGGCCCAGGCCGTCCATGACCTCGAGCCGGGCGGCCGGATCACGAAATGCCGGAATGGATTTCATCGGCTTGCCCATGACCTCGCGGTAGCTCTTGCCGCCGCTGCCGTGCCGGAAGTACTCCTCCTGGGCGCCGGGTCGCGCGACCACCTCGAAGGTGGGGTTCGGGATGTAGTCGCTGATGTGGTTGCGGACCACGATCTTGGTGCGGCCGTGCACGTCGATGTAGTCGATGACGCCCTTGTGCTTGGCCGGCAGGAACTTGGTGAGCGCCTCTTTGGGCTCGTAGAAGTGGTTGTCTGCGTCGAAGACCGGATAGTCGAGGATGCGTGACGGCATGGTGACGAGCTCCTGTGATGGCTGGCTGAGGGGGTGGCTGGTAATGGCATTACCGCTCGGTGGTAACGAGATTACCACGACCGGCCGGTGCGCGGCCATGGGCGGTTCGGGCGGAGTTTTCTACCTGGTCAGACGGCCGTCAGGCTACGCAGGCAGAAGGCGAAGACGTGATCGCTCTCGATCACCGTTTCGGTCAGGTCGGTGCCGAGGTCGCGCAGCCGCAGGGCGCCCAGGATGCTCTGCGTCAGGATCGCCGCGTCGGCGTCGAGATTCAGGTCGGCGCGGAAGGCGCCCTCGGTCACTCCGCGGCGCAGGATCTCCACCACCAGCTCGTGCAACGGCCGCAGAACCAGCGCGAACTCGCGCGGTCGGGTCTGCAGCAGGTGGTCGTTGTAGTAGCTCAGGCCGCGGTTGATGCTGTCCTGGGTGCTCGAATGCGCTGGGGCGCTGATCCGTTCGACCAGCCTGCGCAATGCGTCGGTCGCGGACATCTCAGCGGTCTCGGCGCGCCACCGCGTCGTCGCGTCGATCATGATCCGCTCCACCAGTGCCAGCAGTAGCTCGTCCTTGGTGGAAAAATGCTGGTAGAAGGCTCGCAAGGAGGTCTTCGAGCGCTGCACGACGTCCAGCACGGTGAAGTCCGTGCCACCGGTCTCGCCCAGAATGTCCAGCGCCGAGCGCATGAAGCTCTCGGCCCGCGACTCCGCCACCGGCGAGCTCGCGCCGGAGCCGTTCGGCTTGGCCATGGCGTCCCCTGAAGGTCGTGCGCGGTGTTTACGTCCGCGCCGTTGGAGCACGAGGGTACCGCTCGGATGGCCGGGTGTGGAGGGTTGGCCGCGACGGACATCGCGGGCTACTGTGTTGGACCCAAGGCGGGCCGCAGGGCTAGAGGGATGGTGCACCATGGCCCGCCGGCATCTGACTTCTATCTGTAATCCGTTGGGTACCAACATGAATCGTGGGAGAAGGGCGATAGCAGAATGACGACCGAATCGGGCAGCACGGTGTGGGCGCTGCAGGGTTTGCTGGACCTGTTCGATGTGCCGTTCGACGGCGCGGGGGAGTCGGTGCTCGCCGAAACCGGCCTGGCGGGTCAGGACGACCGGCAGGTTGTCGAGGGCACCCAGGTGCTGGCGCAGGCGATCGTGGCTGTGGCCAAACGCTTTCCGGGCAAGTCGGTCCGGACGGCCACGGCGGTGTTCAGCCGTGCGGTGATGGTCGGTGCCCCGGTCGAACTCGGGATCGACGTGTTCCACGAGGGCCGGTCCACCGCCACCGCGCTGGTGACCGCCACCCAGAACGGGAAGCGCTGCATCACCGTCACGGTGCTCGCCGATGTGCCGTCCGAGGACGTCATCCGTCATGAGCTGCCGAGGCCGGTGGTGGCCGGCCCGGCCGACGCGAACGTCGCGGAGATGCCGATGACCGGGCGGCAGCTGCGGCTGGTCGACGTGGTCGACGTCAACAGTCCCGACGAGGTCGGCCCGCCCGAGCTGTACGCCTGGCTGCGGTACGACCCGGTGCCGGCCCGCGACGATCTGGCCAAGGCGTTGATCGCGTATTTCACTGGGCACCTTGGTACTTCAACGACAATGCGGGCACACGAGGGCATCGGAACCGCACAGGCGCACCTGACGGTTTCCACCGCCCCGATGACCGTCACGGTGTCGTTCCACGAACCGTTCAACTGGGACGGCTGGCTGCTCTACACCCATGAGAGCACCCAGGTCGGCGCCGGCATGTCCTACGTGCGCGGCACCGTGCACACCGAGGAAGGCCGGCTGCTCGCGTCGTTCACGCAGGACGCGCTGATCCGCCCGTTGCGGACCACCGATAACTCGATCAAGGCGCAGTCCCGGCTCTGACCCCCTGCCGAGCAGACGCAAAAGGCCCCTTTCTCGCGTGGGTAAGGGGCCCTTTGCGTCTGCTCGCGGTCAAGGCATAGCGGGAATCACGGGTGATCGAGGTCGCGGGCCCCAAACGTGTCGCACTTGTTGGGGTTGCCGGTCTGGTACCCGACGGTGAACCACGCCTGACGTTCGGCCGACGAGCCGTGCGTCCAGGACTCCGGGTTGACCCGGCCGGTGGCCTGCTTCTGGATCCGGTCGTCACCCACTGATGACGCCGCCGATAGCGCGTCGGCAATGTCCTTGTCGCTCAACGGCTGCAGGAACGTCACGTCGGTGCCGGGCTGCTTGGTGATGGCGGCGTAGTGCGCCCACACTCCGGCGTAGCAGTCGGCCTGCAACTCGGTCCGCACGCTGTTGCCCTCGGCGCCCTGCGGCCCCTGCTGCGCCTTGCCGATGTTGCCCAGCAGGTTCTGGACGTGGTGGCCGTATTCGTGGGCCACCACGTACTCCTGGGCCAACGGCCCACCGCTGGAACCGAATTGGTTGACCAGCACCTGGAAGAAATCCGTGTCGAAGTAGGCCACCCGGTCGGCCGGGCAGTAGAACGGGCCGACGTCGGACGTGGCCGGCCCGCACGCAGTGTCGGTCTGCCCCTTGAACAGCTTCATGTGCGGCGGCGTGTAGCCCTTCATCAGCTCGCTCCACACGCCGTCGACGGAGTTGCCGGTCGCGATCATCCGGCACTCGATCTTCTCGTTGGCATCCTTGCCGGTGCGGCACTGGCTGACGTCGAAGCCGGGCGCGTCGACGCCGCCCTGCGGCTCGATGGCCTGCTGGCTGAGCACCGAGCCGGGATCGCCGCCCAGGAACAGCGTGAGCAGCAGGATCACCAGCCCGACCATGCCGCCGCCGATGGCGATACCGCCACCGCCGCCCGGGAAGCCGCCGCCGCCCCCGCTGGTCGAGGTGCGACTGGTGTCGATCCGGACACCTTCGTTGAAGGTCATGCTGGCCCCTTCGAGGTCACGCTGCATCGCATTGCCGTACAGCTTTGCACACTACGATTTTGCCGTGGCGGTCGTTGCTCGAGTTGAGACCACCGTCGTCACCCGGGCCGGCGCGGTCCGCGGGACGCGGGAAGGGTCGGTCGCGGTGTGGCGCGGCGTGCCGTACGCGGAGCAGCCCGTCGGCACCCGGCGTTTCATGGCACCGGGCCCGTTGCCGCCGTGGGAGGGCGTTCGCGACGGCACCCGGCACGGCCCGCTGCCACCGCAGGGCAAGACGTTCGTCGGCGGTGGCCGCGACGATCCGAAGCATCGCGACGAGGCGTGCCTGACGCTGACGGTGTGGTCGCCGGATCCGGGCGCCGCGCTGCCGGTCATGGTGTGGATCCCCGGCGGCGCGTTCGCGTTCGGGGCCGGTCAGTTCCAGCTGTACAACGGGTCGAGGCTGGCGGCCAACGGCAACGTCGTGGTGGTCAACGTGACCTACCGGATCGGCGTATTCGGCGGGTTCGAGCTCGGTTCTCTCGGCGCCGGCTTCGACGACAACCTGTGCCTGCGTGACCAGATCGCGGCGCTGGAGTGGGTCCGCGACAACATCGCCGCGTTCGGCGGTGACCCCGACCGGGTGACGGTGTTCGGCGAGTCGGCGGGTGCGACGTCGGTATTGGCGTTGCTGGCCAGCCCGGCGGCCCACGGACTGTTCGGCCGCGCGATCGCGCAGTCGCCGGCGTTGCCGTTGATCGCCGACCGCGACACCCGGGCCGAGCAGGCGCAGCGGTTGGTCGCCGACCTGGGCGTGACGCCGGCCGAACTCAAGGAGTTACCGCAGCGCGATCTGCGCCGGGCGGCCGGGCGCGAACAGCTGCGCAGCGTCGGGACCTCGCCGACGCTGGCCTACGGGCTCACCCACGGCACCGAACTGCTGCCGCACCATCCGGTGCCCGCGGCGCGCGCCGGCGCCGTCGCACCCGTGCCGCTGATTGTTGGCACCAACAGCCACGAGGCATCGATGTTCGCCTGGTCGCGCCCGCCGATGTTGCCCACCGCCGCACCGCTGGTCGACGATTACTTCACCCGGGTGGCCCCCGCCGACCGCGACCGGATGCTGGCGGCGTATCCGGGCTATCCGCGCCGGCGCGCCCTGGTGGCGTTCGGCTCCGACGTCATGTTCGGCGCCCCGACCTGGGCATTCGCCGACGCCTACAGCGCGTGCGCGCCCACCTACGTCTATCGCTTCGACCACGTCACGTCGACGCTGCGGGCGCTGGGCCTGGGCGCCACGCACGGCAGTGAGATCGTGCACGTGCACCACAGTTACGGCTCCTACCTCGGCCGCAAGCTGCACCCGCTCGGCCGGCACGTGCCGCCGGCGGTGGGGCGGCGCATGCAGCGGTACTGGCTGGAGTTCGCCGGCGGCAACCCGCCCGGCCCGGATTGGCCGCGGTATCGGGTTCCGCGCCGGGCTGTCCGGATCATCGGCACGACGCGTGACGCGACGGTGGACGATCCCGACGCGGTGCGTCGCCTCGCCTGGGAGGGTCTGCACGGCAACGGCTTTGAGGGCTCTGAGTCCCTGGGCGTCAGCGGCTGACGGCGAACCGGGTGTCGCTGTAGCTGCGCAGGTTGTACAGGAATCGCTGGAACAGCCAGCCCATCACCGGCCTGCCCAGGGTCATGCCGAGCCGGCCGGCCAGGCCGTTCGGCTTCATCGCCATCACCCAGGTCAGGTGGCAGCCGGTGGGCGTCCGGACCACCCGGTAATCCTCGGCGAACGCGGTGATCGTCCGGGTGGTGGACTCGTTGAACCGGAAAGCCATGTGCGTGAACGGCTCCCAGGCCAGGAATTCCTCATCGCCGGTGATGCCGCCGCGCATGTCCACGGTGCGGGTGGTGCCCACGCCGCGGGGTTCCGGCGAGGTCCAGGTGACCTTGGTGATCGCCGAGGCCCAGTGCGGCCAGGATTCGGCATCGGCCAGCACGTCGAACAGCTGCTCGGGCGTGATCGCCAGGTCGACCGTGCTGACGAACCGGAACGGCGCGGTCTCGGTGAAGTCGAGGCCGACCCGCTGGCAGGGATAGCGCTTGGGCATGGGCGGCAGCTTACTGGGACCCCTCTAGACTGGGCAGTCGTCTTCCCCAGAGCTCTAGGAGTGTTTGTGCTGCGCAGTCACGATGCCGGGTCGTTGCGGGCCGCCGACGCCGGAAACACGGTGACGCTGGCCGGCTGGGTGGCCCGCCGGCGCGACCACGGCGGCGTCATCTTCATCGACCTGCGCGACGGCAGCGGCGTTGCCCAGGTGGTGTTCCGCGACGAGGGAGTGCTGGCGCAGGCGCACCGGCTGCGCGCCGAGTTCTGCGTCGCCGTCACCGGCGTCGTCGAGATCCGACCCGAGGGCAACGCCAACACCGAGATTGCCACCGGTGAGATCGAGGTCAACGCGACGACGCTGACGGTGTTGGGGGAGAGCGCACCGCTGCCGTTCCAGCTCGACGAGACCGCTGGCGAGGAAGCCCGGCTGCGATACCGCTACCTGGATCTGCGCCGCGAGGGTCCGGGCAACGCAATCCGGTTGCGCTCCAAGGTGAATGCCGCCGCGCGCGCGGTGCTGGCCGACCACGATTTCGTGGAGATCGAGACGCCGACGCTGACGCGGTCGACGCCCGAGGGTGCCCGGGACTTCCTGGTGCCCGCGCGCTTGCAACCCGGCAGCTTCTACGCGCTGCCGCAGAGCCCGCAGCTGTTCAAACAGCTGCTGATGGTCGCCGGGATGGAGCGCTACTACCAGATCGCCCGCTGCTACCGGGACGAGGATTTCCGCGCCGATCGCCAGCCGGAGTTCACCCAGCTGGACATGGAGATGAGCTTCGTCGAGGCCGACGATGTGATCGCGGTCTCCGAGCAGATCCTGGCTGCGCTGTGGGGGCTGATCGGGTACGACCTGCCCCTGCCGTTACCCCGGATCGGCTACGCCGAAGCCATGCGCCGCTTCGGCAGCGACAAGCCCGACCTGCGGTTCGGTGTCGAACTGGTCGAATGCACCGACTACTTCGCGGACACCCCGTTCCGGGTGTTCCAGGCGCCCTACGTCGGGGCCGTGGTCATGCCCGGCGGGGCGTCGCAGCCGCGGCGCACGCTGGACGGCTGGCAGGAGTTCGCCAAGCAGCGCGGCCACAAGGGCCTTGCTTATGTGCTGATCGGTGCGGACGGCGAGCTGACCGGTCCGGTCGCCAAGAACCTGTCCGACGCCGAGCGCGCCGGGCTGGCCGCCCACGTCGGCGCCGCCCCGGGCGACTGTGTCTTCTTCGCCGCCGGAACCGCGAAGAACGCCCGCGCACTGTTGGGCGCCACCCGCATCGAGATCGCCAAGCGGCTGGACCTGATCGACCCCGCCGCCTGGGCGTTCACCTGGGTGGTGGACTGGCCGCTGTTCGAGGCCACCGACGACGCCACCGCATCCGGCGACGTGGCCGTCGGCTCCGGCGCGTGGACGGCGGTGCACCACGCGTTCACCTCACCCCAGCCCGGTTCGGAGGCGACCTTCGACACCGATCCCGGCAGCGCGCTGGCCAACGCGTACGACATCGTGTGCAACGGCAACGAGATCGGCGGCGGGTCGATCCGTATCCACCGCCGCGACGTGCAGGAGCGGGTGTTCGCGATGATGGGCATTGATCGCGACGAGGCCCAGGACAAGTTCGGATTCCTGTTGGAGGCCTTCACTTTCGGCGCCCCACCGCACGGCGGCATCGCGTTCGGTTGGGACCGGATCACCGCGTTGCTGGCCGGCGAGGATTCGATCCGTGAGGTGATCGCCTTCCCGAAGACCGGCGGCGGCGTCGACCCGCTGACGGATGCGCCGGCACCGATCACCGATCAGCAGCGCAAGGAATCCGGCATCGACGCCAAACCGGAACCGGCGGCGACGTGACCGATTTCAACGCGAACGTGCTCGCCCGCGAACTGCCACCCGACGAACGGGAGGCGGTGTACTCGGGCGTCATCGCGCAGGCACCGAACTTCGCGGACTACCAGACGAAGACCGATCGGGTCATCCCGATCTTCGAGCTCGGTCAACCCGCCAGGAAGCCGCGCAACGCGTCGGCCATCTCCGCCCGGATCGGCGCCCCGGAGACCACCAGATCGACCATGGTGGGCGACAGGTGGGTGTGGCCGCGGGCCTGGATGTGTTGCGTCGGTACCCCGGCGGCGGCCAGCGCCTCGGCGTAGGCGTCGCCCTCGTCGCGCAGCGGGTCGAACTCGGCGGTGATCACCACGGCCGGCGGCAGTCCGGACAGATCCTCGGCGCGCAACGGCGCCAGCCGGGGATCGTCGAGATCAGCTCCGGCGCAATAGTTCTCCTGGAACCAGTCCATCACCCCGGTGGTCAGCCCGTAACCGTCGGCGTTCTCGGTGTGCGACGGGTAGCGCCGGGTGTCGGTCGGCGGGGTCAGCAGCGCCTGCCCGGCGATCCGCGGTCCACCCTGTTCGCGAGCCAGTCGGCACATCACGGTCGCCATGTTGGCGCCCGCACTCCAGCCTGCCACGGCCAGCCGGTCGGGAATTCCGCCCAGTTCGGCGGCGTGCTCGGCGACCCAGCGCAGCGCCGCGTACCCGTCGTCGCCCGCGGCGGGGAACGGGTGTTCCGGGGCGTGCCGGTAGTTCACCGAGACGACCAGCGCGGCGGGGCGCACACACCGGTCCCGGCACAGCGAGTCGTCGGAGGGCTCGTCGCCGAGCACCCAACCGCCACCGCG
>RRZT010832043.1_pt1 | contig 32671 bp, 28 predicted proteins | sample 2165551 | NCBI WGS metagenome assembly RRZT01 (sample SAMN10456910, study PRJNA506462) | wastewater metagenome | biome: wastewater; feature: sludge; material: wastewater sludge; isolation source: wastewater sludge with Escherichia coli K12::gfp cells carrying plasmid... | place: USA: Moscow, Idaho...
CATCGCCACCACCGGCTGCCCCTCCGGCGAGGTGCAGACGTTCCTGCGGTTGGGCCAGTACGACAGCGCCGTGGCCAGCGCCGCCGAGTTCCGGGACATCTTCGGCGAGGGCAACTTCTTCGTCGAGCTGATGGATCACGGCCTCGACATCGAGACGCGCGTGCGCAAGGACCTGCTGAAGCTGGCGAAGGACCTGAGCCTGCCGCTCGTGGCGACCAACGACCTGCACTACGTGCACGCAGACGACGCCGACGCCCACGACACGCTGCTGTGCGTCTCGTCCGGGTCCCGCAAGGCGCAGACCGACCGGTTCAAGTTCGACGGCAACGGCTACTACCTGAAGTCGCCCGAGGAGATGCGTTCCCTCTTCCGGGAGCTGCCCGAGGCCTGCGACAACACGCTGGCCATCGCGGAGCGGATCGAGACGGTCTTCGACGAGGGCATCGGAACCTACATGCCACGCTTCGACGTCCCGGACGGCGAGACGGAGGACTCCTGGTTCCGCAAGGAGGTCGAGCGCGGGCTCGACTTCCGCTACCCCAACGGGCACGGCCAGGAGGTGCGCGACCGCGCCGAGTTCGAGATGGGCATCATCATCCAGATGGGCTTCTCGGGCTACTTCCTCGTCGTGTCCGACTTCATCAACTGGGCAAAGCAGAACGGGGTGAAGGTCGGGCCGGGCCGAGGCTCCGGCGCGGGCTCGATGTGCGCCTACGCGATGCGCATCACCGACCTCGATCCGATCGAACACGGCCTGATCTTCGAGCGCTTCCTCAACCCCGAGCGCGTCTCCATGCCCGACTTCGACATCGACTTCGACGACCGCCGCCGCGGCGAGGTGATCCAGTACGTCACCGAGAAGTACGGCTCTGAGTACGTGGCCCAGATCATCACCTACGGCTCCATCAAGGCGAAGGCCGCCGTCAAGGACTCCGCCCGCGTGCTCGACATGCCGTTCGCGATCGGCGAGCAGATCTCCAAGGCCATGCCGCCAGACGTGATGGGCAAGGGCGTGCCCCTCGGTGACCTGTTCAACGAGGAGCACAAGCGCTATGCGGAGGGTGCGGAGTTCCGCGAGCTCTACCAGTCATCGCCCGATGTGCGCACCGTCGTCGACACCGCGCGCGGTATCGAAGGCCTCAAGCGCCAGTGGGGCGTCCACGCGGCAGGCGTGATCATGAGCCGAGCACCACTCATCGACATCGTGCCGCTGATGAAGCGCGAGGCGGACGGCGCCATCATCACCCAGTTCGACTACCCGGGCTGCGAGAGCCTCGGGCTGATCAAGATGGACTTCCTCGGCCTCCGAAACCTGACGGTCATCGCCGATGCGCTGAACAACATCTCGCTCAACCAGAACATCGACGTCGACCTCGAGACCCTCACCCTGGACGACCCGAAGACCTTCGACCTGCTGCAGCGTGGAGACACCCTCGGCGTGTTCCAGCTCGACGGCGGGCCCATGCGTTCGCTGCTGCGCTCCATGCAGCCCGACTGCTTCGACGACATCTCCGCCGTCGGCGCGCTCTACCGGCCTGGCCCGATGGGCGCCGACTCGCACAACAAGTACGCCCGCCGCAAGACGGGCCGCGAGCCGGTCGAGCCGATCCATCCCGAGCTCGCGGAGGCCCTGGAGCCCATCCTCGGCGAGACCTACGGCCTGATCGTGTACCAGGAGCAGGTCATGGCCATCGCCCAGCACCTGGCCGGCTACACGCTCGGTGGCGCCGACATGCTGCGCCGCGCCATGGGCAAGAAGAAGAAGGCCGAGCTGGACGCCCAGTACGAGATCTTCTCCGGCGGCATGATCGAGCGCGGCTATTCCAAGGCCGCGATCAAGACGCTCTGGGACATCCTGCTCCCGTTCTCCGACTACGCCTTCAACAAGGCCCACTCGGCCGCCTACGGCGTCATCTCCTACTGGACGGCGTGGCTCAAGGCCAACTATCCGGTCGAGTACATGGCGGCCCTCCTGCAGTCGGTGCGTGACGACAAGGACAAGTCCGCGCTCTACCTCGCCGAGTGCCGCCACATGGGCATCGAGGTGCTGCCCCCGGACGTGAACTCCTCGGAGGTCATGTTCACGCCGGTCGGCGACCACATCCGCTTCGGCCTCGGCGCGGTGCGCAACGTGGGCGACAAGGTCGTCACGGCCTGGATCGAGGAGCGCAACAAGGTCGGCCCCGCGACGGACTTCTACGACTTCCTCGACAAGGCGCCGCTGCTGATGTGCAACAAGCGCGTCGTCGAGTCGCTGATCAAGTCCGGCGCCTTCGACGAGTTGAACCATACCCGCCGCTCCCTGATGGGGATCTTCGAGAACGCCGTCGACTCCATCATCGACCTCAAGCGCAACGCGGAGAACGGTCAGGACGGCTTCGACTTCGGCTTCGACATGGGAGACGAGGAGGAGTCGGCCTCGTCCATGCACGGCGCCGTCCCCGAGGTGGACGAGTGGGACCGGCGCACAAAGCTCGCCTTCGAGCGCGAGATGCTCGGCCTCTACGTATCCGACCATCCGCTCAACGGTCTCGAGCACGTGCTCCAGTCCAACGGAGACCGCTCCATCGCCTCGGCGGTGGCCGAGGACGGCTACCGCGGCCCCGCCAAGCTCTGTGGCCTGATCACCGCCGTGAACCGCCGCGTGAACAAGGCCGGAAACATCTGGGCGCAGGTCGTGCTCGAGGACCTGACCAACTCCATCGAGGTGACGGTGTTCCCGCGGGTCTACGACCAGGTCGCCCAGCACCTCGCGCCGGACACGATCGTCTCGGTCGACGGCATCGTCGAGTCCGGCGAGGACCGCGGCCGCGTCAGGGCACAGGGGATCACGGTCCCGCACACCAGCGCAGAGGGCAACATCGGCCCGCTGGCCCTCACGCTGCCAGCGGTGCGCTGCACGCCCGGTGTGGTCGGGGAGCTCAAGCGGATCCTTGCGCAGTATCCCGGGGCAGCCGAGGTGCACCTGAACCTCCGCACGGGCGATCAGGTCAAGACCTTCCGGCTCGGTGACGGCTTCCGGGTCGAACTCACCTCTGCCCTCTTCGCCGACCTCAAGGCCGTGCTCGGCCCCTCGTCGGTCGGCCTCGAACGGGAACCGGCATGAGTGAGCCGGCGCTCGCTCCGGCGCCGCACGGCCAGCTCGCCGAGCTGTGGGGCCGCACCCTGTGGCGCGTGGTCGTCTTCACCGCCGCGTGCATCCTCACCGGAGCGATCGGCGCGCTGATCTGGGCCGAGGTCACCCCGCTTTCGGAGTACACCGTCGAGAAGGACCTCTCGGCCTCGATGACGGAACGGGCGCTCGCAGGCATCGTCGCTCCCGACGCCACCTTCGCGCTGATCACCGGCGTGATCGGACTGCTGGTCGGGATAGCCGGCTGGTTCATGCTGTACAGGCGAGGCTGGGTCGTCACGGTCGTCCCCATCATCGCGGCACTCTTCGCCTCCCTGATGGCCTGGCGGCTCGGCACCATCGTGGGCGTCACAGGCTTCGCGGACCGGATCGCAGCAGCCTCGCCCGGTGACGTGGTCCAGGTGGACCTCGAGCTGCGCTCCCTCTCGGCGCTGCTGATCGGTCCCTTCGCCGCGATCACTCCGATCATGCTGCTGGCGGCCTTCTGGCCCGAGCCGCGCGAGGAGGGCATCGAGTTGGAGAGCGTTCCGGCCGTCTAGCACCACCATCTGGGACGGCGGATGACCGACGGGCCTTCGGAGGCCCGTCCACACTAGAATCTGGTCCGTGCTCCGAACTCTCGACTTCACCGATGCCAACGGCTCGTACCGCTTCCGCCTTCCGCGGGGCCAGTTCGACGTGGATGCGGCCCTTGACGTGGTCCGCCCCATCGTCGCCGACGTCGCCCATCGCGGTGAGGTCGCGATCAAGGAGTACTCCGAGCGCTTCGACGGCGTGATCCCCGAGGCGGTCCGGGTGCCGGCCACCGAACTGAAGAAGGCAGCCGACGAGCTGGCTCCGGAACTGGCGGAGGCGTTCGCCGAGTCGATCCGCCGCCGCCGCGAGGTCGCAACCGAACTCGAGGTGGACACCAATCCCGCGCCTGCCCTGCTGGCCGACGGCGCGCGCGTCGGCCTGCGCAACGTCCCGGTCGCCCGCGTCGGGCTGTACGTCCCCGGCGGCCTCGCCCCGCTGGCTTCCAGCGTGATCATGAACGTGGTCCCCGCCCAGGTCGCGGGGGTGCCTTCGATCGCCATCGCCTCGCCTCCCCAGCGTGAGTTCGGCGGTTTGCCGCATCCAAGCATCCTGGCGCTGTGCCACCTGCTCGGCGTGGACGAGGTATACGCCGTCGGCGGCGCCCAGGCGATCGCCATGTTCGCCTACGGCGTCGAGGGGCTCTGCGACCCTGTCTCGCTGATCACCGGCCCGGGCAACATCTACGTCGTCGCGGCGAAGCGCCTCGTACGCGGCGTGGTCGGCATCGACTCGGAGGCGGGCCCGACGGAGATCGCCATCGTCGCCGATGACACCGCGAACCCGGCGTTCGTTGCCGCCGACCTGATCTCCCAGGCCGAGCACGACCCGATGGCCGCCTCCGTGCTGATCACCGCATCAACCGCCCTCGCCGATGCCGTGCGCGCCGAGCTCGAACGACAGGTCGCCGACGCACCGCACGCCGAGCGGATCCGCACAGCGCTCGGCGGCGAACAGTCGGCTGTCGTGCTGGTGCGCGACCTCGACCAAGCCATCGACGTCGCCGACGCCTACGCCGCCGAGCACCTGGAGATCCAGACCGCCGATGCCGAGCAGGTGGCCGCGCGCATCCGCAACGCCGGAGCGATCTTCGTCGGCGACTACTCGCCCGTCTCGCTCGGCGACTACTCGGCCGGGTCCACCCACGTGCTCCCGACCGCGGGCGCAGGTGCCCACTCGTCCGGCCTGACGGTGCGCTCCTTCGTGCGCACCGTGCACGTGATCAACTACGACGAGGCGGCCCTGATGCAGATCGCCGACGGTGTGGAGCGCTTCGCCCTCGCCGAGGACCTGCCGGGCCACGCCGCCGCCGTCACGGTGCGGAGGCGCTCGTGATCAGCCTCAGTGACCTGCCGCTGCGGGCGGACCTCGTCGGCCAGGAGCCCTACGGCGCGCCGCAGCTCGAGGTACCGGTGGTGCTCAACGTCAACGAGAATCCGTACCCGCCGTCGCCGGCGATCCGGCACGAGATGGCCGCAGCCATCGTCTCCGCCGCTGGAAGCCTCAACCGTTACCCGGACCGCGAGGCGCTCGGCCTGCGGGGAGACCTCGCCGCCTACCTCGGTCACGGTCTCGCGGCCGAGAACATCTGGGCGGCCAACGGCTCCAATGAGGTGATGGCGCATCTGCTGACCGCCTTCGGCGGCCCAGGGCGCACCGTGCTCACCTTCACGCCCACCTACTCGATGTACCCGGAGTACGCCCGCAACACGTGCACCGGTTACGTCACGGTGCCGCGCAACGACGACTACACGCTCGACGCGAAGCTCGTGCTCGACGCGATCACCGAGCACCAGCCGACGGTCGTGCTGATCACCACGCCGAACAACCCGACGGGAACCACGGTCGACCTCGACACCATCGAGGAGATTCTGGAGGGAAGCGACGTTCTGCTCGTCGTCGACGAGGCGTATCAGGAGTTCTCCAGCGGGCCGAGCGCGCTGGAACTGCTCGAACGACACCCGCGGCTGATCGTCTCGCGCACCATGTCGAAGGCGTTCGCGCTGGCCGGCGGGCGCGTGGGCTACTTCGCGGCGGCGCCTGCCATCGTCGACGCCTGCCGGATCGTGCGGTTGCCCTACCATCTCAGCGCCCAGACCCAGGTCATCGCCCGCGTGGCGCTCGCGCACTCCGACGAGTTGCTCGCCCAGGTGCGTTCGCTCGCCGCCGAGGCGCGCTCCTTCGAGGACTGGGCCCGTGGCCGCGGCTACGAGGTGATCGACTCCCAGGCGAACTTCTCGCTGATCGGCAGGTTCCCCGACCGGCACCGCGTCTGGCAGGATCTGTTGGACCGCGGCATCCTCATCCGCGAGACCGGCCCCGCCGGATTCCTCCGCGTCTCCGCCGGGACCCCCGAGGAGATGGCGCTCCTGCGCTCCGCGCTGGACGAGATCGACCCGACCCTGGAAGGACGCGCGTCATGAGCCGCACCGCCACCATCAGCCGCTCGACGAGCGAGTCCACCATCACGGTGACCCTCGACCTCGACGGCACCGGCACCTCCGACATCTCCACCGGCGTCGGCTTCTACGACCACATGCTGACCGCCCTTTCCAAGCATTCGCTGATCGACCTCACCGTCAAGGCGGAGGGTGATCTGCACATCGACGGCCACCACACCGTCGAGGATGTGGCCATCTGCATCGGGCAGGCGCTCAAGGAGGCGCTCGGCGACAAGGCGGGGATCCGTCGCTACGGTCACGCCGTGATCCCGCTCGACGAGGCCGTCGCGGACGTGGTGGTGGACGTCGCGGGCCGCCCGTACGTGACCTGCCAGGGTGAGCCGGACGGTCAGCCCTATGCGCTGATCGGCGGCAGCGGCGTGCCGTACGCCGGTTCCATGACCTACCACGTCTTCGAGGCGCTCGCGCTCAACGCCGGCCTCTGCCTGCACCTGCGCCTCCTCTCCGGCCGCGATCCGCACCACATCGTGGAGGCCGAGTTCAAGGCGCTCGCGCGTGCACTGCGCGAGGCCGTCGAGACCGACCCCCGTCAGCCGGGGATCCCGAGCACAAAGGGCGCGCTCTGAGCCGCCGGATCGGGCTGTTCGACTACGGGTCGGGCAACCTCCACTCCGCCCAGCGGGCCTTCGCAGGGGCGGGTGCGGACGTGGTCGTCACCTCCGACCTCGACGAGCTGCGCAGGCAGGACGCGCTCGTTGTCCCGGGGGTGGGCGCCTATGCCACGTGCATGGCGGGGTTGAGCGCAGCCGGGGGAGTCGAACTGATCCGCGACTGGGTCGCCGCCGACCGACCGTTGATCGGCATCTGTGTCGGGCATCAGATCCTCTTCGACGGCGGCACCGAACACGGCGTCTCGACGCCGGGGCTCGGCCTGCTCGACGGGGAGGTGGTGTCCCTCGAGGCGCGCCGCCTCCCACACATGGGCTGGAACACCGTCGACGCACCGGAGGGGTCGCGACTCTTCGACTCCCTCGCGGGGGAGCGGTTCTACTTCGTGCACAGCTACGCCGCCACGCGCCAGCCGACCGGCGCGCTCGTGGCGACCTCGGAGCATGAGGGGAGCCAGTTCGTCGCAGCCGTCGAGCGCGGCAACCTCGCCTCCACCCAGTTCCACCCCGAGAAGTCGGGGGCCGCCGGTGCGCGACTCATCGCGAACTGGCTTCGCAGTCTCGGTTGAGCCAGTTCAGATAGGGTTGGGCGTCGTGGAGAAATTGCAGTTGTTGCCTGCCGTCGATGTGCAGGGCGGCCAGGCCGTCCAGCTCGTCCAGGGCGTCGCGGGCACCCAGAAGGAATTCGGCGATCCCCTGAAGGCAGCGCTGCGCTGGCAGGACGGCGGCGCCGAGTGGCTCCACCTCGTCGACCTCGACGCCGCCTTCGGGCGCGGCTCCAACGCAGACCTGCTGCGCGAGATCGTCGGAAAGCTAGACCTGTCGGTCGAACTCTCGGGTGGCATCCGCGACGACGCCTCGCTCGAGCGGGCGCTGAGCACCGGCGCCCGCAGGGTAAACATCGGCACGGCCGCGCTCGAGAACCCCGAGTGGTGTGACCGCATCGTCGCCGAGCACGGGGACCGGGTGGCCATCGGCCTCGATGTGCGCGGCGAGAACCTCGCCGCCCGCGGCTGGACCACCGAGGGCGGCCCCTGGATGGAGACGCTCGACCGCCTCGTGGCCGCAGGCTGCGAACGCTTCGTTGTCACCGACGTCAACTCCGACGGCATGCTCACCGGCCCCAACACGGAACTGCTGAAGCGGGTCGCCGAGCGCAGCGGACGCAAGGTCATTGCCTCCGGCGGCATCGCGACGCTCGAGAACCTGCGCGACCTGCGTGAACTCGTGCCGCTCGGCATCGAGGGCGCCATCATCGGCACGGCCCTCTACGTCGGACGCTTCACCATCGAGGAGGCCCTCGAGGTCGCTGAGGGACAGCTGTGATGGCGCGGCCACCTGCCAGTGCCTTCGGGGTCAGCAACCCCGACACCATGCACGTGCCGCCCCTGCTCGACGGGCGGATCTCCGAGCTGCTCGCTGGCAAGAAGATCGCCATGACCGGCGTCACCGGGTTCATCGGCGAACAGCTGCTGTGGAAGGTGCTCACCGAGTGCCCCGACACCACAACCGCGGTGCTGGTCCGGCGGAAGGGCTCCGTCACCGCGGAACAGCGCGTCGAGAGCCTGTTGAAGAAGAAGATCTTCGCCGACATCGTCGCCGCCTCCGGAGGGGTGGAGAAGCTGATGGCCGAGCGCGTCCAGGTGATCGAGGGCGACCTGCCCGCGGTGCCGGACCTCCCGCGCGACCTCGACATCCTGCTGCACTGCGCAGGTGACGTGTCCTTCGACCCGCCCATCGACCAGGCGTTCATGACCAACGTCGTCGGCACGAAGGCACTCCTCACCAAGCTGCGCGAGGCCTGCTCCGACGAGGAAGGCAACCTGGTGCGGATCCCGCACTACGTCCACGTTTCCACCGCCTACACCGCGGGTCGACGCCGGGGCGCCATCCCGGAGGCCGCCCACGTCCACGACATCGACTACGAGGAGGAGACGCGCGCCGCCCTCGCGATGAAGGAGCACGTGGAGGCCCGCTCGCGCAGCTCCGAGCAGCTCACCAAGCTGCGCGAGGAGGCGGAGGCCCTCCACCGCCAGGCCGGGTACCTCACCACCTCCGAGGACACGGAGCGCCGTCGCCTCGAGTGGGTGAAGAAGGAACTGGTCGCCGCCGGAACCGAGCGGGCCCGTTCGCTCGGCTGGACCGATGTCTACACCTTCGCGAAGGCCCTCGCCGAGCGCGTGGTCGCCGACCTCGCCCCCGACTTCCGCGTCTCGATCGCCCGTCCGGCCATCGTCGAGTCCTCCCTGAACTTCCCGCACGCCGGGTGGATCGAAGGCTTCAAGATGGCCGACCCGATCATCCTGGCCTACGGTCGCGGACAGCTGCCTGAATTCCCGGCCTCGCCCGACGCCGTGATCGACATCATCCCGTGCGACCTCGTCGTGAACGCGATCATCGCGGTCACCGCGACCGAGCCGAACCTCGGCGAGGTGGAGTACTACCACCTGAGCTCCGGGGCGCGGAACCCGCTGACGTTCCGCGGCGTCTACGAGCACGTGCGCAACTACTTCAGCGAGCATCCCTACACCTCAGGGCAGGGCTCGACCCCGCTCGCCACCTGGAACTTCCCCGGCGCCGAACCCATCGAGCTGGTGCTCAAGCTCGCGGACAAGGGCGTCAAGATCGGCAACAAGCTGCTCAGCTTCGCCCCGCGCGGCAAGCAGACCCGCAAGCTGGCCACCTCCCTGGACAAGACGCGCAAGCAGTTGGACTTCCTCGGCAAGTATCTGACGCTGTACGGCGAGTATCTGCAGTCCGAGGTCCACTTCGTCGACGACTGCACCCTCGCGCTGCACAACTCGCTCCACCCCGACGACGCCGTCACGTTCGGTTTCGACTCGGCCAGCTACGACTGGAAGCACTACATGGAGGAGGTGCACATCCCGGCGATCACCAACCCGGTGCGGCGCCTCGAGGCCGCGCGCAAGCGCCGCAACGCCCGCTCCAGCACCTTCCGCGAGCTGCGTCCCGCCGAGCCGGGCACAGTGCTCGCGGCCTTCGACCTGGACGGAACGGTCATGGCGACCAACGTCGTCGAGACCTACATGTGGGCCCGGCTTCCCGAGCTGTCGCCGCTGCGCCGCGTCGGCGAGGTGGCGAGCCTCGCGCTGCAGCTGCCGATGTACCTCGGCGCCGAGCGGCGCGACCGCGGCGTCTTCCTCCGCTCGATCTACCGCCGCTACGCAGGCGCCGATCTCGCAAAGCTCGAGGAGTACGTCGACGAGAAGCTGGCCCCGATGATCCTGGACCGGATGTCGCCCGACGCGATCCGCAGGATCCGCGAGCACCGCGACGCCGGGCACACCACCATCCTGATCACCGGCGTGATCCGGCCACTGACCCGTCCGTTCGAGGGCCTGTTCGACACCATCGTCGCGGCCGACCTCGCCACCGACGCCGACGGTGTGTGCACCGGCTTCCTGAGCGGCCCGCCGATGGTGGGGGAGTCCCGGTCGGCCTGGCTGCGTCACTACGCACAGCTGCACGGCATCGATCTCAACAACTCGTTCGCCTACGCGGACAGCCATGTCGACCTGCCGATGCTCGGCGCCGTAGGCAACCCGGTGGCGGTCAGCCCCGACATCGGGTTGATGCGCGCCGCGAAGTCAAAGGGCTGGTCAATCGTCGAGTGGCCGGAGATGTCTCCGCTGCCACGTTGGAAGATGTCGTGAACGGAAAGGACCGCTGATGTCTCGTCCCGGGTTCGTGCTTGAGGTCGATGAGAAGACCCCGCACCTCATGACGATGTCGGGCGCCCAGCTGCGGCTGGAGCGCTTCGGGATCGGCACCCAGGTGGTCTACACCGCCGACGCCGAGGAGTCGAGCGACCCCGTGGGTCTCATCGACTCGGCCGTCAGCGCACCCTCGGGCAGCGCGCCGCTTGCCGACCTGCTGCGCCAGGACACCACGTTGACGCTCGTCATCGTGGACGCCGACGCCCCGCTCCCGCGGCCTCACTTCGACCCCCGCCGCACGCTCGCCGAGCGGGTGCTGGAGACGGCGGCCAGGGCAGGGGTCGACGACGTCGAGATCGTCGTGGCCAACGGCCTGAAGCAGCGGTGGTCAAGCCCGCAGATCACCCGCGTGCTCGGCGACCGCGTCGCCACCTCGTTCCTGCCCGACGGTCTGATCACCAGTCACGACGTCACAAGCGACGATCTGGTCCGGATCGGCGATGTCGACGGCACCCCCGTGCGGCTCAACCGTCGCGTCGCCGAGTCCGATCTCGTCGTGGTGATCGGCCTGCGTGGCGACGCCTCGCGCACCAACCCGCTCACCGTCGGGCTGACCGATCTCGCCACGATCAACCGGATCGTGGGCGTCGAGCCCGATCAGGGGTTCGCCGATGGGGTGCAGGCGCTCCTCCAGGCGAAGATCCCCACCTTCGGCCTGTCCGCCGTCCTCGGTCAGCCGCTGCTCACCCGCGGCCTTCGCTTCCTCTCCAAGTGCGAGTGGGAATGGAACCTCGCCGATCAGCTCGCCTTCGCCGGATCGCGCCAGATCATCGCGGCGCTGCCCCGCCAGGGGGCCCAGCTGGTCAACGGGAACCCGCGCGCCGACTATGCCGTGATCGACGTCGTCGGCGGGGACTACCTCTCCGTGCTCGACGAGTCGCGCCTCGTGTGGCAGGCGGCCAACGCCGTCGAACTGACCGGCTCGGCAGACGTGCTCGTCACCTCGGTGTGGGGCCCGTCGATCGATCCGCTCGACTCCATCGGCTCCCCGCTGAACGCAGCGCACCACGCCCTCGTCACACGCGCAGGCAGCCATCTTGAGGCCCCGCTGGCCAAGGAGGGCGGCGTCCTGATCGCCTTCCATCCGCTACGCAACCGGTTCTCCAACCGTCGCCAGTCCTCGGCCGCCGACTTCTTCGCCAAGGTGCTGCCCGCCACGACCGACCCGGCCGAGATCGCCGCCGAGTTCGAGCCGAAGGCCGTGCAGGACGAGTGGTACCTGGACCTGTACCGGAAGAACTTCGCGAGCCATCCGCTGCGCTCGTTCCAGCAGTGGTACGAACTGTCGCGGGCCAACCGTCACTTCGCCGAGGTGATCTGGGTGGGAGGCGACCGCAAGTGCGCGGCCCTGCTCGGCCATCGGGCAGCGACGACCTACGCCGATGCGCTCGAGATCGCCTCGGGCACCGTCGGGCTCCACCCGACGATCACGATGCTGCGCGGACCCGGGCTCGCGCTGGGCGACGTGCGATGAGCCGCGACCTTCCGTCCTGGGCGCAGGGACGCAAGCAGAGCAGGCGGCCGAAGCTGACCCTTCCCCGCGACCTGCTCGCGGCCGCGAAGGCGGTGTTCCGCCGCGGACGCCCCGCAGGTGCGCCGCCGAAGCCGATCGCCACGCACGAGCCCGGACTGCGCGCCGAGCGACCGGGCCGGCACCTCACGCTCCGGCTGCTGAGCCTTCGCTTCGACATCGAACTGGTCGGTGACGACTCGCTCACCGGTCTTCGCCAGCCGTTCGTGATGGCCGCGAACGAGCAGGGCGCGCTCGACTACCAGCTGCTGCGGCTGTCGCTTCCGTCGCGACTCCGCCCGACCATGATCGCCCCCTCGCGGGCGCTGGCGCGGGGCAACAACGTGGTGATCTTCACCGACGACCCCTCCGCCGGGCGGCAGGTCGGGGAGTTCTCCGACGCCGCGGCAGGCATCGCGGGCCAGCACAACGTGGCAGTCGTCCCGGTCGGGCTCGTCGGCACCTTCAAGCTCAAGGACATCCTCAAGCTGCCGCTGACCACCAAACCGAAGGTCTCGATCAGGTTCGGCGCCCCGCTGTACCCGCGTGGGCGCGGGCTGGAGGAGTCGACCTCCGAGCTGCAGCACCGCGTCGAGCAGTTGGTGCACGAGGGCGACCTGAGCTGGTGGACGGTCGAACGACGCCGCGTGGAGGGGCCCTCTGCGCCCTCGCCTGACCAGACGCCCCGCTGGCGGCGCCTGTGGGACCAGGCCGCCCCGGCAAAGGATCCCCGGCCGCGCATCTGGCGGTAAGCTGAGCGGCATGGAAGCCTACGTGGAGCCCCATCTCCGGTGGAGGCTCTTGGGCCAGGAGGACGTGGCGGAGGTGGAGAGCTTCCGCAGCCAGTTGGAGGCACTGGACAACTCGGTCCTCTCCGGCATGGCGTCAGCCATCATGGACACCGATCTCCTCCCTGCCGATGGCATGGCGGTCGGCGGCTGGGACGCCTATGACTCCCTCTCGGCCTTCGGCGTGTCCTTCATCGCGAGCACCGATCCGCTGCGGATCTACGTGATGGGGGGCGTGCATCCGGTGCACCGGCACATGCTGATCGGCACCTCCCTGCTGCGCTGGCAGGTCGAGCAGGCTAGGCACTGGCGCGATGCGAACCACCCCGACCAGCCGCTGTGGCTCGGCTGTTACGCGGAGATCGGACGCCCCGGCCTCGAGCGGGTCGCTCTGAAGCTCGGCTTCACGGCGGAGCGCTACTACTACGACCTGCACCGCGATCTCAGCCGGCCCCTCGCCGTGCCGCGCTCGCCGGGCATCGACGTCGCAGGCTTTCGCGCCGAGGACAGCGAGGCGGTGCGGGTGCTGCACAACCTCTGCTTCCAGGCCATCGGCGGCTCGGAGGTCCTGCGCGAGGTCTGGGACGCACGCCTCGCAGACCCCGCCTTCCGGCCCGACTGGTCCTTCGTCGCGCGTGACGGAGACCGCATCATCGGGTACGCGATGAGCGCGGTGGACGGCGAGGAGAACGGCGGCTGGACCGAGCGGTTCGGCGTGCACCCCGACTACCGTCGCCGCGGCATCTCGCTCGCGCTGCTCGGTCACTGCCTGCACGCGATGCGGGCCTCCGGCTGCACCGAGGCGGGCATCGGCATAGACACCCCGGACGGCCTTGGCCTCTCCCGCCTTGCTGGTGAACTCGACTACACCACCCGCGACGCCGTGGCGCTCCTCAGCCGCGTGGTCTGATCCCGGAGCCGGGTCCGGCCGCGCCCACGGCGTCGGTATGCGGTCGGCTGGGCGGAGCACGATAAGCTTCGCCAGAGACCAGATGAATACTGAGCGACGAGAAGGTGGGACCGGATGAGCGGCCATTCCAAGTGGGCGACGACGAAGCACAAGAAGGCGGTCATCGACGCCAAGCGCGGCAAGCTGTTCGCGAAGCTGATCAAGAACGTCGAGGTCGCGGCGCGACTCGGCGGCGGCGACCCCTCGGGCAACCCGACGCTGTACGACGCGATCCAGAAGGCGAAGAAGTCGTCGGTCCCCAACGACAACATCGACCGCGCCGTCAAGCGCGGCTCCGGCGCGGAGTCCGGCGGCGCCGACTACGAGACCATCATGTACGAGGCCTACGGCCCCGCGGGCGTCGCGATCCTGATCGAGTGCCTGACCGACAACCGGAACCGCTCCGCCTCCGACGTCCGCGTCGCCGTCACCCGCAACGGCGGCACCATGGCCGACGTCGGCTCCGTGCAGCGCCTGTTCTCCCGCAAGGGAGTCGTCGTGGTGCCCAAGAAGCAGAACTCCGGCGAGCTCTCCGAGGACGCCCTGCTGGAGGCCGCGCTCGAGGCGGGCCTCGAGGAGGTCTCCGACGACGGTGACGAGTTCGAGGCCTACACCGACCCGAACGACCTGGTCGAGGTGCGCAAGGCGATCGAGGCCGCCGGCCTCGACTACGACTCCTCCGAGGTCCAGTTCGTGGCCTCCTTCGACCAGGCCGTCGACTCGGTCGACGTGGCGCAGAAGGTGTTCAGGATCATCGACGCGCTCGACGACTCCGACGACGTGCAGAACGTCTACACCAACGTCGACCTCACGCCAGAGGTCGCCGAGGCGCTCGAAGAAGAGGACTGATCCGGACAGGGGACTGAGGCTGTGCGAGTCATCGGGATCGATCCCGGCCTGACCCGCTGCGGGGTCGGGATCGTCGAGGGAACGGTCGGCCGACCACCGCGGCTGGTCGCGGTCGGCGTCGTGCGCACCCGCGTCGGAGACGATCTCGCCTCGCGTCTGCTCGCGCTCGAGGCCGGGCTCACCGAGTGGTTCGACGAGTACCGGCCAGAGGCCGCAGGGATCGAGCGGGTCTTCGCGCAGCACAACCTCAGCTCCGTGATGGACACGGCGCAGGCCTCGGGCGTCGCGGCGCTCACCGCGGCGCGCAGGGGCCTTCCCGTCACCTTCCACACACCGAGCGAGGTCAAGGCGGCGGTCACCGGGTCCGGCAATGCAGACAAGGCGCAGGTCTCCGCGATGGTCGTCCGGATCCTGAAGCTCACGGCAGCGCCGAAGCCGGCCGACGCAGCCGACGCCCTCGCCATCGCCGTCACCCAGGTGTGGCGTGGGGCGGTCACCAACAGATACGCCGCGGCAGTCGCGGCAGCCAAGGGGAAGCGATGATCGCTCAACTGACAGGCACCGTGCTCAAGGCCGGGGCCACCTCCTGCGTGCTCGACGTCGGCGGGGTCGGCTTCCTCGCCCATGTGACCCCGTCAACGGCGGCCGCGCTGCGGCCGGGGGAGGCCGCGACGCTGCACACGTCGATGGTGGTGCGCGAGGACTCCATGACGCTTTTCGGGTTCGCCGAGGAGGGGGAGCGCGAGGCGTTCGAACTCGCCCAGACGGCGACCGGGGTCGGGCCGAAACTGGCGCTGGCGATCGTCTCGGTGCTCACCCCTTCCGACCTGCGCCGAGCGGTGCAGGCCGAAGACCTCGCCCGCCTCTGCTCGGTCCCGGGAATCGGCCGCAAGGGTGCACAGAAGCTCGTGATCGAGCTCAAGGACAAGGTGCTGGCCCTCGCCGCGGAAGGCGAGGACACGGTGACCACCGCGTCTCCCGAGCAGCCGGAGGTGTGGCGCGCACAGGTCTCCGAGGGTCTGCAGGGCCTCGGCTGGTCGGCCCGCGACGCGGAGGCCGCCTGTGACAACGTGGCACACCTCGTCGAGGAGAATCCCGACCTCGGCATGGGCCAGCTGCTGCGCGCAGCGCTCAACTCGCTTGCGAGGAAGTAGTGGAACACTCAGAGGTCGACCCCAACGCGTTCGTGGAGGAACGCGACTACGAGTCGGCGCTGCGCCCGAAGACCCTCTCCGAGTTCGACGGACAGCCCCGCGTGCGTGAGCAGCTCGGACTCGTGCTCGAGGCGGCCATGCACCGGGGGACCGCCCCCGACCACGTGCTCCTGTCCGGACCACCCGGGCTGGGCAAGACGACGCTCGCCATGATCATCGCCGCCGAGCTCGGGACGGGGCTGCGGATCTCGTCCGGGCCGGCCATCCAGCACGCGGGCGACCTCGCCGCCATCCTCTCGGGCCTCGACGAGGGCGACGTGCTGTTCCTCGATGAGATCCATCGGCTCTCGCGGCCGGCGGAGGAGATGCTCTACCTCGCCATGGAGGACTTCCGGGTCGACGTGATCGTCGGTAAGGGCCCCGGCGCGACCGCGATCCCGATCAATCTGCCCCCGTTCACCCTCGTCGGCGCGACGACCCGGGCTGGGATGCTGCCAGGGCCGCTGCGCGACCGGTTCGGGTTCACCGGCCAGCTCGACTTCTACGACCCGGCCGACCTGGCGGGCATCGTCGAGGCCTCCGCGGCAAAGCTCGGCATCAGCATCGACGAGCAGGCCCGCGGTGAGATCGCGCGCCGCTCGCGCGGCACCCCCCGCATCGCCAACCGGCTGCTGCGCCGCGTGCGCGACTTCGCCCAGGTGAAGGGCCATGCCACCGCCCACCGCGACGTCGCCCGCTCCGCGCTGGAGCTCTACGAGGTCGACGAGCGCGGCCTCGACCGGCTCGACCGCGGCGTGCTCGACGCCCTGTGCAGGCTCTTCGACGGCGGCCCGGTGGGGCTGTCCACCCTCGCGCTCAGCGTCGGTGAAGAGATCGAGACGGTCTCCGAGGTCGCCGAACCCTTCCTGATCCGGGAGGGCCTGCTCGTGCGCACCCCGAGGGGCCGGGTGGCCACGAGAGCGGCATACCGCCACCTCGGCATCCGACCCCCCGCCGCCATGCCCGCGCTGTTCGACGACGACGAATGACTGTCGTGCGGCTTATTGACACGCCTCCGCTATTCTGAGCGGTGGCCCAGCCTCAACCGGAGTAATAACCATGGAAATGATCCTGCTACTGGTCGCAATGTTCGCGATCATGTACTTCCTGATGATCCGTCCGCAGCAGAAGAAGATGCGCGAAGACCAGGAGATGCGCAACCAGCTCGCCGAGGGCGACCGCGTGCTCCTGACCTCCGGCATCTTCGCCACGATCGCCCACGTCGGTGAGCGTCAGATGATCGTCGAGCTGGCCCCCGGCCTTGAGGTCACCATCCTCAAGGGCAACGTCGCTCGCAAGGTGACGCCCGAGGACGAGGAGTTCGAGTTCACCGACGAGGTGGCCCCCGCGGTCGTTGCCGACGAGTACGACGGCGTGGCCGACTCGCTCCAGCCCTCCGACTTCCTCACCGAGGAGACCCGCACCTCCGAGACCACCGAGGCCACCGACCCGGTGACGGGGGAGCCGGTCGTCGAGGAGAGCGTCGTCGAGGACGACACATCGACCTACAAGCCCTGGGACCGCACCGCTGGCCCGTCGTTCGAGGCCCCCGATGAGACGCCGCGCACGGAGGACAACAAGTAACCGTGGCGACAACCGCTAAGCGGCGCCGACCAGGCGTCGTCCTGACAGTCTTCCTGCTCATCATCATCGGCATGTACGTGATAATGGCTGCCACGAAGACCTGGACCCCCAAGCTCGGCCTCGACCTCCGGGGCGGCCAGACGATCACCCTGACGGCGACCAACAGGTCGGTCCCGATGGAATCGCTCGAACTGGCCCGCGACATCATCCAGCAGCGCGTCGACGGCCTCGGCGTCGGTGAGGCGTCAGTCGCCGTCCAGGGCGACCGCAACATCGTCGTCTCGGCCCCGAACGTCGAGCGCGACGACCTGGCCGAGCTCGTCGGCACCACCGCTCAGCTCGCCTTCCGCCCCGTCCTCCAGGTGGGCGCGGGAACCGGTCCCTCGGGTGGCGAGAGCCCCGACCCATCGGCCGACCCCTCCGCGACGCCGAGCGAGACCCCGCTTCCCGGTCTCCCCACCGCTCCTGCGAGCCCCACCCCGACGCCGACGGCCACGCCGAGCGGCGAGAGCGGTGACGGCGCCGACTCGGAGGCACTCCTCCCGATGAGCGAGGTGCTGGCCTACCAGCCGACCGAGGCCGATCTGGCCGACTTCGAGTCCTTCACCTGCGGCGACGACACCCACGACGATCCGTCGCGTGCGCTGGTGGCCTGCGACGAGAGTGGGACGAGCAAGTACCTGCTCGGACCGATCGCGATCCGTGGTCAGGACCTCAACACTGCCTCGTTCGGCGTGCCCCAGGGTGAGCTGGCCTACGCAGTGACGCTCGACTTCAACAGCGAGGGGACCACGCGGCTCGGCGAGCTCACCGGCGCCCTCGTCGCGCAGGCCGAGCCGCGCAACATGTTCGCCATCGTGCTCGACGGCAATGTCGAGTCCGCAGCCACCGCCCAGGACAGGATCGCCAACGGCGAGGCCATCATCCGTGGCGGATTCACCGCCGAGAGCTCCGCTGCGCTTGCCAACGTGCTGAAGTTCGGCTCCCTTCCGCTCAGCTTCGAGCCGAGCCAGGTGGAGACCGTTTCTCCGACGCTCGGTGGTGAGCAGTTGCGCGTCGGCATCATCGCGGGCCTGCTCGGCCTCGCCGTCGTCGCGATGTACTCGTTCCTGTACTACCGCGCGATGGGCATCGTGGTCGTCCTCTCGCTGGCCGTGGCCGCAGCTGCGACCTACTCGATGATGGTGCTGCTCGGATCGGTGTTCGGGTTCGCGCTCAACCTGCCTGGCATCGCGGGCGCGATCGTCGGTATCGCCGTGACGGCGGACTCGTTCATCATCTACTTCGAACGGATCCGAGACGAGATCCGCGAGGGGCGCTCCCTGAAGTCCGCCCTCCTGTCGGGCTGGGAGAAGGCTCGCGGCACGATCCTCATCTCCGACGCGGTGTCGCTGCTTTCGGCCGTTGTGCTGTTCATCCTCGCGGTCGGTTCGGTGAAGGGATTCGCGTTCACGCTCGGCCTGACCACCCTGCTCGACCTCGCCGTGGTGTTCTTCTTCACCAGGCCGCTGGTCGAACTGCTCGGCCGCACGAAGTTCTTCGGTGAGGGTCGCAAGGGCTCCGGGCTGGATGCAGCAAAGATGGGCGTGACCCAGGACTCCCTGCTCGGCAGGCGCCTGCGCCGCAGGACGACCCCCTCGACGACCACCCCGCAGGAGGCCTGAGATGGCTGAGCAGACTCAGAAGAAGCTCGGCATCGCCGAGCGGCTCTACACGGGCCAGCTGTCCTATGACTTCATGAAGGCCAGGAAGTTCTGGTTCACGTTCTCCGCGGTGCTCGTGGCGCTCACGCTGCTCGTGCTGCTGGTGCGCCCCCTCAACCTCGGCATCGAGTTCAAGGGCGGCACGGACTTCCAGGCCCCGATGAAGATCGGGGCGACCACCGTCGACGATGTGCGTTCACATCTCAACGACCTCTCGGTCACAGACCTCGAGGCGCAGGTGTTCTCGCTCGGCGACAGCCAGATCCGGATCCAGACCAGGTCGCTCTCACCGGAGGAGACCACCACCACCCGCGCCGAGATCGCGACGCTGGCCGGCGTCGAACCAGGAGACGTGACCTACAACGCGATCGGCGCCTCGTGGGGTCAGCAGATCACGAAACAGGGCGTCATCGCGCTGCTGGTCTTCATGGGACTTGTGATGCTGCTGATCGCCGCCTACTTCCGCGACTGGAAGATGTCGGTGGCCGCCATAGTGGCGGTGCTGCACGACCTTGTGGTCACGGTCGGCGTCTACGCCGCGGTCGGGTTCACCGTGACCCCGTCCACGGTGATCGGCGTGCTGACCATCCTCGGGTACTCGCTCTACGACACCGTCGTGGTCTTCGACAAGATCCGCGAGAACATCAAGGGCCTCGAGCAGACCAACCACACCTACTCGTACCAGGCCAACCTGGCGATCAACCAGGTGCTGGTGCGTTCGCTGAACACCACGATCATCGGCGTGCTGCCCGTGCTGGCGCTGTTCGTGGCCGGTGCGACGCTGCAGAGCGGACCGCTCGCAGACCTCGGCCTCGCCCTGCTCGTCGGCATGATCGCCGGCGCCTACTCGTCGCTGTTCATCGCGGCCCCGCTCCTTGCGTGGCTGCGGGAGCGCGAGCCGGGCATGGTCGCGCACCGCGAGCAGATCGAGCGGCGCAAGAAGCGTCACGAGGCGAAGGCCGAGGTCAAGGCCTCGCACCACCGCGAAGCGGTCGCCGCGACGACGAGCCCGACGGGCACGACGCCGTCCGATGCACAGGCGAGACAACAGAGACGCACGGCGAGCAGCCGCGCGGACCGGAAGAAGCACAAGTGAGCACAGATCCGAGGAGTGAACTGATCGGCGGCCTGATCGTCGAAGTTCCCGACTTCCCCAAGCCGGGAGTGGTGTTCAAGGACATCACCCCGCTGTTGGCCTCGCCCGAGGGGTTCCAGGCCACCGTCGACGCCCTCGTCGAGTCCGCCCCAGAAGGGGTGGACGTCGTGGTCGGGATGGAGGCCCGCGGGTTCATCTTCGCCGCGCCCGTCGCGCTGGCCCTCGGGGCGGGCTTCGTGCCCGTCCGCAAGCCGGGAAAGCTGCCTGGGGAGACGCTCAGCCACTCGTTCGAGCTCGAGTACGGCTCGGAGACGCTCACCATCCACCGCAACGCCATCACCCCCGGCGCGCGCGTGTTGGTGGTCGACGACGTGCTCGCCACCGGCGGCACGATCGGTGCGACGGCCGAGCTGCTGAAGGCCATGGGTGCCGAACTCGTGCACGTCAGCGTCGTCATGGAGCTCAGCTTCCTGCACGGCCGTGAGCGTCTGGCAGGCCTCGGCATCGACAAGTGCACCGCTCTGGTGACAGTCTGAACCGATGGAGAAAATCCAGGTGGGAGCCTCCAAGGGGGGCATCCTCTCGATGGTCAGCCTCCCGCGGATCGCGAGCAGCCCCTTCAAGGAGCTGGCGCGCCGCGGGTTGCTGGCCCTCGGCCTGCTGCTTCTGACCACGATGCTGGTGTGGCTCGACCGCGGCGCCTACATCGACAACACCGGCCAGGACGGCGTCTCCTTCATCGACGCCCTCTATTACGCGACGGTCACCGTCACCACGACGGGCTACGGCGACATCACGCCCATCGCCCCGCACGCGAGGCTGATCAACGCCCTCGTGATCACGCCCCTGCGCATCTCGTTCCTCGTCGTGCTGGTCGGCACGACCATCGAGGTGCTGGCGAATCAGGGCAGCCGCGCCATCAAGGACTCGATCTGGAGGAAGAAGATGCGCAACCACATCGTCGTGATCGGGTACGGCACCAAGGGACGCAGCGCGGTCAACACCCTGCGGCGCCAAGGCGAGAAGCCGGACAAGATCGTCGTGATCGACGCCTCGACCGCCGCCGTGAACGAGGCCAACTTCGACGGCTACGCGGCCTTCCAGGGGGACGCGACCCGCCGGTCGCTGCTGCGTCGCGCCGAGGTGAGCAAGGCCAGGCAGGTGATCATCTCGCTCGACCGGGACGACGCCGCCATCCTCACCACGCTGACGGTGCGCCAGCTCAACCCGACCGCGGGCGTGATCGTCTCGGTCCGCGAGCACGAGAACGTTCCGCTGGTCAGACAGTCCGGCGCCTCCGCTGTCGTGACCAGCTCCGAGACGGTCGGCCGACTGCTCGGCCTCTCGGCGATCGGTCCGGAGATGGGCACGATCATGCAGGACATGCTCACCGGAGCCGAGGGCCTCGAGGTGCATCAGCGCCTCGCCACCGCCGACGAGGTCGGCCAGCCGCCCTCCGCCGTCCTGGGGGAGCGCGTGATCGGCATCATCCGCAACGGAACGCTTCGCCGGTTCTACGACAAGTCGGCAACCAGGATCGAGGTCGGCGACGAGCCGATCGTCGTGCGGAGGGCCCAACCACCCTCCCCGACGGACAAGAACATCCTGCACTCCTTCGACGACTAGCCCGGGCAGGCACATCGGCGCAGACCCGTCGAGGTGAACACCCCTGGTGAGACCCCTCACCCGGTTGCGCGTCGGCACTAGACTCTGCCCATGGCAGATGAGGCGTTGACGGGGGCTTCCCGGCTGGTGACCGGTCCCGAACAGCCGCGCCTGCGGATGCGGCACAGGCTGGCGCGTCTCGGCGCGGTGCAGTCGAAGTCTGCCGTCCTCGACCCACTGTTCCGGATCATCCGCACGAGCCATCCGAAGGCCGACCTCGCGGTGATCGAGAGGGCCTACCGCACCGCGGAGCACCACCACCAGGGCCAGACCCGCAAGTCGGGCGATCCGTACATCACGCATCCGCTCGCCGTCGCCACGATCCTCGCCGAGCTCGGCATGACCGAGCCCGTGCTCGTCGCGGCCCTGCTGCACGACACCGTCGAGGACACCCCGTACAGCCTGGACCAGCTGCGCAGCGACTTCGGCGAAGAGGTCGCGCGGATGGTCGACGGCGTGACAAAGCTGGACAAGCTGGAGTACGGCGAGACGGCAAAGGCCGAGACCATCCGCAAGATGATCATGGCCACCAGCGAAGAGGTCCGCGTGCTGGTGATCAAGCTCGCCGACCGCCTGCACAACATGCGCACCCTCGGCTACCTCCGCCCGGACAAGCGGGTCAGGATCGCGACCGAGACGCTCAACATCTTCGCGCCGCTCGCGCACCGCCTCGGCATGAACACGATCAAGTGGGAGCTCGAGGACCTGTCGTTCGCCACGATCGAGCCGAAGGTCTACGCCGAGATCGTCGACATGGTCGCCCAGTCGGCCCCCGGCCGCGAACGCTACCTGCGCGAGCTGATCGCCGAGTTCCAGGCGAAGCTGGCCGAGTCGAAGATCCAGGCCACCGTCTACGGCCGCCCGAAGCACTACTACTCGATCTACCAGAAGATGATGGTCCGCGGCCGCGACTTCCGCGACATCTACGACCTGATCGGGCTGCGCGTGCTGGTCAACGACATCAAGGACTGTTACGCGGTCCTCGGCGTGGCTCACGCGGGCTGGAAGCCCATTCCCGGTCGTTTCAAGGACTACATCGCGGGTCCGAAGTTCAACATGTACCAGTCGCTTCACACGACGGTGCTGGGCGCGAACAACGAGCCGATCGAGTTCCAGATCCGCACCCACGAGATGCACCGCCGCGCCGAGTACGGTGTGGCGGCCCACTGGAAGTACAAGCAGGACCTGCGCGAAGGTGTGACGCCAGAGGAGGCGGGCCTCAGGGCCATGCACCAGCTCGGCGTGATGAGCAAGGAGACCGAGGACCCGAGCGAGTTCCTCGACTCGGTGCTGTTCGAGATCAACTCCGACGAGATCTACGTCTTCACTCCGAAGGGGGAGGTGATGGCGCTCCCCGTCGGCGCGACCCCGGTGGACTTCGCCTTCGCCGTCCACACGGAGGTCGGCTACCGCACGATCGGGGCCCGGGTCAACGGGCGGCTCGTCGCGCTCAGCACCCCTCTGCAGCAGGGCGACAAGGTCGAGGTGCTCACCTCGAAGGCTGAGGGCGCGGGCCCAAGCCGTGACTGGCTCGGTTTCGTCGTGTCCTCGCGGGCGAGGCAGAAGATCCGCCAGCACTTCTCCCGCGAACGCCGCGACGAGGCGATGGAGCAGGGCAAGGAGACCCTTGCCCGCGACCTGCGCCGGGCGGGTGTGCCGATGCAGCGCCTCCTCACGCTGGAGAACCTGACGGCCGTCGCCAACGAGCTCGGCTACAAGGACGTGCCCAACCTGTACGTCGCGATCGGCGAGGCCCACCTGGGCGCGCAGAGCGTCGTGGAGAAGCTGGTCCAGCTGCACGGGGGCGAGGAGGAGACGGTCGACACCGTCACCGAGGACGTCGTCGTCAGGCAGCGCCGCCGGCCGGTCAGTGACGGCGCGCAGATCCTCGTCGACGGCGACGACTCGGTCGTGGCCAAGTTCGCCAAGTGCTGCTACCCGCTGCCCGGCGACGAGATCATCGGGTTCGTCACCAAGACCGACGGCGTCTCCGTGCATCGCGCCGACTGCTCCAACGTGCCCGCCCTGAAGAAGGAGCCCGAGCGGATCGTCCCGGTCAGCTGGGCCGATGGCGAGGCCAGCGCCACGTTCGTGGTCACCATCCAGATCGAGGGCCTCGATCGGGCGCGCCTGCTTTCCGACGTCTCCTCGGCGCTGTCGGAACAGCACCTCGACATCCTCTCGGTCAACATCTCCACGAACAAGCACCGCCAGTTCACGGGCAAGTTCACCTTCGAGTCGGCCGACCCGACCCACCTGCAGCACGTGATGAACCAGGTGCGTAGGGTTCCTGGCGTCTACGACGTCTTCCGCATCTCCGGCTGAGCCCCGGAAACGCACAGAGGCGGCGGCCCCCTCGGGGAGCCGCCGCCTCAGCGTCTGATCTGGTTAGCGGGTGAACTCGCTCAGCGTCTCGCGCGCCTGGTCGAGCCAGCTGGTGTAGGTCTCGATCGACTTCGTCGCGTCCTTGACGCCCCGGGAGTCGCCCTTCGCCTCGGCCTTGTCGAGGTCGGCCTGCAGCTTCGCGATCTGGTCCTCGAACATCTTGACGGTGTCCTCGGCACGCTTGCGGGCCTCGGGATCGGTCCTGCGCCACTCCTCGGCCTCCAGCGCTGCGACCTTGTCGCCGATGGAGCGCACCTTCGAGTCGATCTCGCGCATCGCGCCGCGCGGGACGTGGCCGAGCCCGTTGAACTTCTCGAGGAACTCGCGGTGGATGCCCTTCGCCTGGTCGACGTCGGTGACGCCCTCCAGATCGGCTGTCACCTGCTGCACGAGGGCCTGCTTCGCGGCGAGGTTCTCGGCCTGCTCCCCGTCGACCGCGCTCTGAGCCGCGGTGCGGGCATCGAAGAACTGGTCCTGGATCGCGCGGAACCGGCCCCACAGGGCGTCGTCATCGGCGCGGCGTGCGCTGCCGGCGGCCTTCCAGCGCTGCATGAGATCGCGGAATGCGGCCGACGTCGGGCCCCATTCGGTGGAGGAGGCCAGCGGCTCGGCCTCCGCGATGATGGCCTCCTTCTCCGCCTTCGCGGAGTCGCGACGCGTGTTCAGTTCGCTGAAGTGCGCCTTACGGCGCCGCGTGTACTGCGTGCGGGCCGACGAGAAGCGGTGCCACAGTTCGTTGTCCGTTGTGCGGTCGACGCGGGGGAGTGCCTTCCACTCCTCGAGCAGGACGCGGAAGCGGTCGACGCCGCCCCGCCAGTCGTTGCCCTGCGAGAGCGCCTCGGCCTCCTCGACCATCGCCTCCTTCGAAGCGATGGTGGCGGCGTTCTGCTCCGCGCGCTGGGCCTTGCGGGCCTCGACCTGGGCGGGCAGCAGTTCGGTGAGGGCGTCGAGGCGCTTGGCGAGGGAGTCCAGGTCGCCGACGGCGTTGGCGTCGGTCACGTTGGTCTTCGCTGATGCGATCGCGTGCTTGGCCTCCTCAGGCGACATCGCCTGGGCCGCGACGCGGGACTCGAGAAGAGTCACCTCGGCAGCGAGGTTCTCGAAGCGGCGGACGTAGAACGCCATGGCCTCTTCAGGGGTGGAGTCGGGGATCTGCCCGACACTTCGTTCAGTGCCACCCGAAATGACGTAGACCGTTCCGTCGGGATCGACTCGGCCGAAATCAGCGGGCGCTTGCGGTTCGCTCATGGTCCCAATCTAGCCGGATAGGGTGGCCTTGTGCTTGTTCAGCCCATCACCGTATCGCCATGGCAATCGAATTGTTATCTCGTCCGCGTCTCCGAGGAGGCGAGCGAGGTACTGATCGTCGATCCGGGGATCACCTCCGCCGGGCCCGTGACGGCCGCGATCGAGGAGTTGGGCCTTGAACCGGTCGCCCTGCTCGGCACCCATGGTCACGTCGACCACGTCGGCGATGCACACCTGCTCGCCGCCCGTTTCGGCATCCCGCTCTACCTGTCCGAGGCCGATCAGGCCTGGCTCACCCGACCCGGCGAGGGGCTCGGACCGCGCGGCAACGCGATGATGGCCCAGATGACGGGAAGCGATCAGCTGCCGGCCGTCGAGGACGTGCGCGACCTCGGCGAACCGTTCGAGGCGGCGGGGCTCACCGTCACGGCCTTCGCGGCGCCCGGACACACCCCCGGCTCCACCCTGTTGACCGTCTCGGAGCCGGGCGTCGAGGTGGTGTTCACCGGTGACGTGCTGTTCAACGGGACGATCGGGCGCACCGATCTGCCCGGCGGTAGCATGGAGCAGATGCGCGAGAGCCTCGCCCGGATCGCGGCGTCGTTCCCACCGGAGGTGCCCCTGCTTCCGGGCCACGGTGAACCGACGACCCTTGCCGCGGAGCTCTCCGCGAACCCCTACCTGCAGAACCTGTGAGGACCACCACGTGTCACGCCCCAAGCCACTGAGTGGCTTCCCCGAGTTCCTGCCGAGCGGTCGCATCGCGGAGCTCGCCGTCCTCGACATCGTCCGCTCGACCTTCGAGCTGCACGGCTTCGCACCCATCGAGACCCGCGCCGTCGAGCCCCTCGACCAGCTCTCCCGCAAGGGCGAGATCGACAAGGAGATCTACGTCGTTCGTCGCCTGCACGCCGACGCGGGTGACGCGGACGAGCTCGGCCTGCACTTCGACCTGACGGTCCCGTTCGCGCGCTACGTGCTGGAGAACGCGGGGCACCTCGCCTTCCCGTTGCGCCGCTACCAGATCCAGAAGGTGTGGCGCGGCGAGCGGCCTCAGGAGGGCCGCTACCGCGAGTTCACCCAGGCCGACATCGACATCGTCGGCCAGGCGGCCCTCGCCGCCCACCACGACGTGGAGATCCCGCTGGTGGCCATCGACGTGTTCGAGAAGCTGCACCGAGACCTCGGCCTGCCGCCCGTCACGCTGCACGTGAACAACCGCAAGCTGTCCGAGGGGTTCTACCGCGGGCTCGGCATCGAGGACACCGCCGCGGTGCTGCAGCGCGTCGACAAGCTCGACAAGATCGGCGCGGACGCGGTGCGCGCCCTGCTGACCGACGAGGCGGGCCTGAGCGCCGCCCAGGCAGCGGCCTGCGTCGACCTCGCGGGCATCTCCGCGGCAGACGAGTCCTTCGTCGAACGGGTCCGCGCGCTCGGCGTGCAGCACGAACTCCTCGACACCGGCCTCGAGGAGCTGGCCGCGTTGATCCGCGTCGCGAGGCGTTCGGTTCCCGACCGTGTCGTCGTCGACCTCAAGATCGCGCGCGGCCTGGACTACTACACCGGCACCGTCTACGAGACGTTCCTGCAGGGCTCCGAGAAGCTCGGCTCCGTCGCCTCTGGCGGCCGCTACGACTCGCTGGCAAGCGACGGGAAGACGACGTTCCCCGGCGTCGGCTACTCGTTCGGCATCACCCGGATCCTCGCCCCGCTGATCGGCAAGGGAAAGCTCACCGCCTCGCGCAGCGTGCCGAGCGCGGTCCTGGTCGCCGTCGACAACGAGGACGCCCGCGAGCAGGCCATCGCGGTCGCCTCACAACTGCGTGGCCGTGGCATCCCCGTCGAGGTGGCGCCGAAGGCAGACAAGTTCGGCAAGCAGATCCGCTACGCCGAGCGACGTGGCATCCCGTACGTCTGGTTCGGCGCGGGCTATGACGACTCCGTCAAGGACATCCGCACCGGCGAGCAGCAGCCCGCCTCGCCCGCCGACTGGGCACCTCCGGCGCAGGATCTGAAGCCGACCGTGGCGGGCGCGTGAGCCAGCGGCTCGGCATCATCGGCGCCGGAAAGCTCGGCACCGCCATCGGGCGGCTCGCGCTGGACGCCGGTTACGAGGTGCGGATCTCCGGCTCCGACCGGCAGCCCATGCTGCGGCTGGTCATCGACACCGTCCTGCCCGGGGCGAGGCTGCTCCCGGAGGCCGACGTCGTCGCCGACTCCGACCTCGTGGTGCTTGCGATCCCGTTCGGGAAGGCCGACACGATCGACTACTCCGCGCTCGAGGGCAAGGTGGTCGTCGACGCCATGAACGCGTGGGACGCGGCGGGTGGCCACCCCGATCCCGACTGGGACGGCACCACGAGCTCCTTCGTCGCTTCCCGCAACCCGGGCATGCGCCTGGTCAAGTCGCTCAACCATCTCGGCTACTCCGATCTGGTCGCCGACGCCCACGAGGCTGGCCATCCGCTGCGCCGCGCGATCGCCGTCATCTCTGACGACGAGGGTGCGCGCGAACGTGTCGCCGAGCTCGTCGACCGGCTCGGTTTCGACCCGGTCGAGGCGCCCCGCTCCGCGTCGCGCTGCGTCGAACCCGATTCACCCATCTTCGGCCACCCGATGGGCGCCGCCGAACTTCGGGCAGCGCTGCAGGGCGCGGTAGACTGAGCCGCCGCTGAGCTGCACCGTCTATGCAGCCAGAACTGAAAGGAATACCGTGATCCGCTCCCACGAAGCCGGAACGCTGCGCGCGTCCGACGTCGGCCAGGAAGTCACTCTCGCCGGATGGGTCGCCAAGCGCCGCGACCACGGCGGCGTCGCCTTCATCGACCTGCGCGATGCGTCCGGCATCTGCCAGATCGTCGTGCGCGACGAGTACCTCGAGTCCGCAGGCATCCACGATCTGCGCAACGAGTTCTGCATCAAGGTGACCGGCGTCGTCGACGCCCGCACCGCCGAGAACGTCAACCCCAACATCCCCACGGGTGAGGTTGAGGTCGCGATCCGCGAGCTGGAGGTGCTGAACCCCGCCGCGCCGCTGCCGTTCCAGATCGACGAGCGCACCACCGTCGGTGAAGAGGCCCGCCTGAAGTACCGCTACCTCGACCTGCGCCGCCCGCGCCAGCACGAGGCACTCGTGCTGCGCTCGAAGGTCACGAAGGTGATCCGCGACGTGCTCGACGAGCACGACTTCTACGACATCGAGACCCCGACGCTGACCCGCTCGACGCCGGAGGGCGCCCGCGACTTCATCGTCCCCGCCCGCCTGCACCCCGGCAAGTGGTACGCCCTCCCGCAGAGCCCGCAGCTGTTCAAGCAGCTGCTCATGGTCGGCGGCATGGAGCGCTACTACCAGATCGCGCGCTGTTACCGCGACGAGGACTTCCGCGCCGACCGCCAGCCCGAGTTCACCCAGCTCGACATCGAGATGAGCTTCGTGGACCAGGACGACGTGATCGCGCTCGCCGAAGAGGTCATGGCCGCCTGCTGGAAGCTGATCGGCGTCGAGATCGACCGCCCGATCCCGCGGATGACCTGGCAGGACGCCATGGACAACTACGGCTCCGACAAGCCCGATCTGCGCTTCGACCTCAAGATCCGTGAGCTCACCGACTACTTCAAGGACACGCCCTTCCGCGTGTTCCAGTCGGCCTACGTCGGAGGCGTCGTCATGCCTGGCGGCGCATCGCTGCCGCGTCGCCAGTTCGACGCGTGGCAGGAGTGGGCGAAGCAGCGCGGCGCGAAGGGTCTCGCCTACATCACCGTCCAGGACGACGGCACCCTCGGCGGACCGGTCGCCAAGAACATCACCGAGGCCGAGCGCGACGGGGTCGCGGCCGCCATGGACGCCAAGCCCGGCGACGCGATCTTCTTCGCCGCGGGAGCCCGCGAGTCGTCCCAGGAACTGCTCGGCGCCGCCCGCCTCGAGATCGGTCGGCGTACCGGCCTGATCGACGAGAGCGCGTGGAGCTTCCTCTGGGTCGTCGATGCGCCGATGTTCAAGTCGACCGCCGAGGCCGAGGCCTCGGGCGATGTCGCGCTCGGACACAGCACGTGGACCGCCGTGCACCACGCGTTCACCTCGCCAAAGCCCGAGTCGATGGACACCTTCGACACGGACCCGGGCTCGGCGCTCAGCTACGGCTACGACTTCGTCTGCAACGGCAACGAGGTCGGCGGCGGCTCGATCCGTATCCACCGCCGCGACGTGCAGGAGCGCGTGCTGAAGGTGATGGGCATCTCCGAGGAGGAGGCGCAGGAGCAGTTCGGCTTCCTGATCGACGCCTTCCAGTTCGGCGCCCCGCCCCACGGCGGCATCGCGTTCGGTCTCGACCGCCTCGTGATGCTGCTCGGCGGCTTCGACACCATCCGCGACGTGATCGCCTTCCCGAAGAGCGGCGGCGGCTTCGACCCACTGACCGAGGCCCCTGCCGAGATCTCCGCGCAGCAGCGCAAGGAGGCCGGCGTGGATTTCAAGCCGGAGCCGAAGAAGGACGAGGCCGCCGCGGAGGCGGCCCCGAAGGCCTGATCAGCCAGCGTTAGGGGCGGGTCGGACGCGGTTGCGTCCGACCCGCCCCCTTTGCGTCCGCCTTTGGTCGTCTCATCTGCGACGGGGGAGGCGGGCCGGTGCCTCGCGTCGTCGAGTGGCCGGATCGGTCGGAAAGCCGCAGTCACAGGCGTGTAGGCGCCCGGCCTCGTCCCGGCCAGTGTGGGTCGGGGCACGTCGCGAGGAAGAACGCCATGACGACCACCACAACCGCAGAGGTCGAGAAGAAGAAGCGCGGCCTGCACGTGCCGGGATTCGCCCAACTGCAGCGGCCTGGCAAGTCGCTGATGCTGCCGATCGCGCTGCTTCCCGCCGCCGGGATCCTGCTGCGGCTCGGCCAGGACGACCTGCTTGGGAAGATTGACGCGCTGGTGATCGGCCAGTTCTTCGCCGCCATGAGCGCCGCCGGAAAGCCATCTTCGCCAACCTCCCTCTGCTCTTCGCCGTGGGTGTCGCGATCGGGTTCGGGAAGAAGGCGGACGGATCAACCGCACTCTCGGCCGTCGCCGGATTTCTCGTCATCGACGGCGTCTTCACCTCCATGTCGCCGGTCGTGCTCACCGGCGTGGTGGACGAGGCGGGTGAGCAGGCGATGATCGACTACGGTGTTTTCGCGGGCATCATCGTCGGCCTGCTGTCGGCGTGGCTCTTCGACAGGTACCACGACATCACGCTTCCCACCTATCTGGGTTTCTTCGGAGGCAGTCGCTTCGTCCCGATCGTCGTCTCGCTCGCCACCTTGATCACCGGCTTCGCGTTGAGCTGGTTCTACCCGCTGTTCAACGCATGCCTGACCAGCCTCGGCCAGTTCATCGCCGCCTCCGGCATCTTCGGGGCCTTCACCTACGGCTTCGTCAACCGGATGCTGATCCCGCTGGGCCTGCACCACATCGTCAACAGCTAAGGCGCTCGGCGCCGCAGGCGTGATCGAGGTCGGCAACAACGTGCAGGCGATCTTCGGCACCCAGGCCGACGCCCTGAAGAACTCGATGCAGACAGCGCTCGCGGCGAACCCGATGGCGCCACCTGCCGACCTTCCCGCCCCGCCTCCTGCCGCCCCGGTCGTGGAGGAGGTCGAGCCGGCGGAGCCCGTCGCGACGACCGCGCCGGAGCCAGTCGTCTCCCCGGTCCAGGGCAGCGTCATCGCGCTGTCGGAGGTGCCTGACCCGGTCTTCTCGGGCGGAGCGATGGGGGAAGGGTTCGCCGTCATGTCAGCTGACGGCACCTTCCGTGCCCCGGTCGCAGGCAAGCTGAGCTGGTGGCGAAGACGCTCCACGCCTTCGCAGTCAAGACCGAGCCGAGTTGCTCGTCGCCATCGGCATCGACACCGTCCAACTGAAGGGGGAGGGCTTCACCCGGCCTTCAACCAGGGCGACACCGTCGAGGCTGGGGACCCGGTGGTCCGAGTGGACCTTGCGACGGTGACGCCGCTCGTCCCGTCGATGGCCACCCCGGTGCTGGTCGCCAACGGCCGGACGTTCGACGTGTCAGCGCTCGACGCCTCCGCCACCGGAGGCGAGCCGGTGGTCACCGTCACCCCAAAGTGAGTCCCTGCACCCACCCAGCGACAGGCAGTGGTTAGGCTGCCGCCATGAGCGGCGAACTGGAGGTGCGCGAGGCGCTGATGCGCTGGCTGGAGACGCGTCCTGAGGCCGTCGTCGATCAGGCGTTCCTTAAAGGGTTCGAGTACGACGGCCAGCGGATCGCGCTTGCGGGCCAACAGGGAATCATGAAGCCGGCCAGCCTCAACGCGGCGATCTCAATCCGCACGGCATACAGCGGCCCAACGCAGCCACCTCCCTATGCAGACGTGGTGGGGGAAGACGGACTACAGCGGTACAAGTACAGGGGCACCGATCCGAACCATTATCAGAATCGCGCGCTCCGGAAGGCATACGAGGACGGGCTACCAATCGTCTGGTTCGTCGGAGTGGCTCCTGGCCTCTACGAGCCGATCTTCCCCGTCTATGTGATCGCCGATGACCCGACACGTCTTGAGTTCACGCTTGCCGTCGACGAGGGCCAACGACACCTGGGAGCCGCAGACTTGGCGGCGGATGCGCGTGCTTACGCCCTTCGTCTCACCAAGCAGCGACTCCACCAACCGGTCTTTCGCCGTCAAGTCCTGCTTGCCTACGACGGAAAGTGCTCCATCTGCCGACTCAAGCACGTCGAACTGCTGGACGCGGCGCACATCCTGGCTGACGGGACGCCCCACGGCCAGCCGGTGGTGCCGAATGGCATCTCGCTGTGCAAGATTCACCATGGGGCATTCGACGCGAACATTCTTGGGATTCGTCCGGACCTGACGCTGCATGTGCGGGCGGACGTGATGGACGAGGTGGACGGTTGGATGCTGGCTGGCGGCATCCAGGGTGTCCACAACAGGCCTCTCGAAATTCTGCCGAAGTCACGCGCGTCGCGTCCCGACCCTGTGCGGTTGGAGGAACGTTACGCGGCCTTCCTCGCACACTGAGCCCTAGACGAGTCGGCCTCGGGGCAGCGAGCGCGGGCGCAGCACGACCCACAGAGCCACGGTGGCGAGGCTCGCGCAGATCAGCATCGCGGTGCCCATCGGCACGGCGCTGGTCATCGGCACCAGCCCGATGAGAGGACCGACCATCGAGCCTACGACCTGGGTCGTC
>RRZT011360656.1_pt1 | contig 32655 bp, 31 predicted proteins | sample 2165551 | NCBI WGS metagenome assembly RRZT01 (sample SAMN10456910, study PRJNA506462) | wastewater metagenome | biome: wastewater; feature: sludge; material: wastewater sludge; isolation source: wastewater sludge with Escherichia coli K12::gfp cells carrying plasmid... | place: USA: Moscow, Idaho...
TATCTAACGGAATATCAAAAAAGCCTTGAATTTGTCCAGCATGTAAGTCCATTGTAATAACACGACTAGCTCCGGCTCTCGTTAGCAAATCCGCCACTAACTTAGCTGAAATAGGTTCACGACCACGGGTCTTGCGATCTTGACGAGCATAAGCATAGTAAGGAATAACGACTGCAATATTTTTAGCTGAAGCTCTTTTACAAGCATCAATCATTATTAACAATTCCATTAAGCTATCATTTACAGGCTGACAAGTTGGTTGAACAATAAAAACTTCTTTGCCACGAACGCTCTCATCAATCATAACTTGAGTTTCACCATTGTTGAAATGTCCAACATAGGCATTACCCAAAGGAATATTTAAGCATTTCGCAATATTCTTTGCCAATTGCGGATTGGCATTACCTGTAAATATACGGATTCTGTCACTGTTAGCTAATGTCATTTTATAAAAACCTCCAACGATATTAATTTATTTTCTTTTTTGCCATTCTTCAATATTAGTTTGGCGTGCTCTAGCCACACCTAAGGCTGATCCCGGAACATTTTTAGTAATAGTAGAGCCAGCTGCTACATACGCACTTTTACCAATCACCACCGGGGCAACTAGATTTGAATTACAACCTACAAAAGCTTCATCTTCAATGGTCGTACGATGTTTATGCTTACCATCATAATTAACAGTAATCGTCCCTGACCCAATATTAACCCCACTACCCATATCAGTGTCACCAATATAACTCAAATGCGGAATTTTACTACCAACACCAACTACGGAATTTTTAACTTCAACAAAATTGCCAACTTTAGCATTATCACATAACTTTGTATCAGGTCTTAAATGTACATACGGCCCTACTGTTACATTATTGGCTATTTCACAGTCATGGGCATAACTGAAACTTATTTTCACACTCTCTGCTATAACCGTATTTTGAATTCTAGTATTAGGTCCAATTTCACAATTAGAACCGATAACCGTATCGCCTTCCAACCAAGTGAACGGATAAATAATAGTATCTTTTGCTACAATAACTTGTTCATCAATATAAGTAGTATTAGGATCCATAATCGTAACACCATTATTCATCAACTCAATATTTTTACGGCGACGAATAATTTGCTCCGCTTGCGCAAGTTGCACTCGAGAATTAATCCCTAAAGTTTGTTCATAATCAGACGTCGCAACTGCCCAAACCTTTTCCTTACGACTATTCATAATTCCAAATACATCAGTTAAATAATATTCACCTTGTGCATTGTCACAATTCAATACTGATAATGCACTAAACAACGCCTTGTTGTCAAAACAATAAATACCAGAATTAACTTCAGCGACAAGTAACTCTTCCGGCGTCGCATCTTTTTGTTCTACAATTTTTACAACCTCGCCAGTAGCGCTACGAATAACGCGCCCATAACCGGTAGGATCCGGCATTTTAGCTGTTAAAACAGTAGCCTTAGCTTTTGAAGCAATATGTTCATCATATAATTCTTTTAGCAACTTACTGGTCAAGAGTGGTGTATCACCACATAAAACCATAACCGTACCGTCAAAAGTTTCCAACTGCTTTTGAGCCTGTAACACAGCATGACCCGTTCCTAACTGTTCAGTTTGCATAACAAAATCAGCTTGCTGTTGTAATTGTTCGGCCACAACTTCCGCTCCAAAGCCAATTACTACAATATTACGTTGGGCTCCTGCGCCATTAGCTGCATCCAGCACTTGCTGAACCATCGGCTTACCGCCAACACAATGTAATACTTTCGGTAAAGTTGATTTCATTCTAGTTCCTTTACCGGCAGCTAATATCACCGTTTGTAAATTAGACACAACCATTCCTCCATTTATCTTTGCCATTATATCGTTATATCTTTCACTTGTACAGATATTTTATGACAAACAGCTTTAAGTTTCGACATTTTTTTTATTTTTCCTGCTAATTTTCTAAAGCATCAAAAATAAAAATCCTAACCGAACTTAATTATAACTTCAAATTAGGATTTTTTCTATGACTTTTAGAACATCTGATAATAAAAGATATTTTTTATTCTTTTCGGGCTTGGTGAATGGCCTCCATATCAATTAACAAGGTTTGCTCCGAGTTTTCCATATGCTCAACCGCTAATTTCTGCGCTAATTCTACATCGCGTTGCGCAATCGCTTCCACCAACCTACTGTGTTCTTCCAGTGTTTTTTTCAATCTTCCGGGATATGACATTGACATCGAGCGAAATCTTGTCATTTGCTCTCTTAAATTAGAAATAATCCCGACCAATCTTTGGTTACGACTTGCTTTATAAAGAATATCATGAAACTCCATATCATCTTCAACAACTTTTTTCATATTTCTCGTCTCAATATTTTCACCAATCGAAACAAGCAATCGTTCCAGTTGTTCTAATTCTTCTTCAGTGATACGTTCAGCGGCCAATCCACTGGCCAAAGCATCCAGAGTTGTTCTGATTTCAAAAACTTCATTGATATCACGAATAGAAATGTTAGCTACATAAGTACCGCGTCGTGGCAACATAATAACATAGCCTTCCAGTTCCAGCTTACGCATCGCCTCGCGCACCGGAGTTCTGCTAACACCAAGTTCATCCGCTAATTGAATCTCCATTAGTCGCTCACCCGGCTTTAAAACACCACTTCTAATTGCTTCGCGTAAAGTTTCACAGACAACTTCGCGTAAAGGTTGATAACTATCCAATCTTATCGGTGCTAATCGTCGTTTCATGCTGTTCCCCACTTCTTTACACTGTTCTAGTTACAATGATTTTCGCTGAAGTTATCTGTTCTAACCTTGTCGCAAGTTCTTCAGCTTGTTCCTTTGTATCAACTAAGCCAAATACAGTCGGTCCACTGCCCGACATTAAACTAGCACTGGCTCCAAACTCCAACATTTTTTCTTTTAACAGAGAAATTTCATTGTACTTTTTTATAGTAACACTTTCTAATACATTACACAATAAAGCAGCTATTCCTTGAGAATTTTTTTTCTGCAATTCTTCAATAACCATTGCCGTTTCAGGATGTTTATCAACCTTGGATTGATCATAATTATTATAAACCCACGCAGTTGAAACACCTAGCACCGGTTTCGCTAAAACAACATAAGTCTGTGGAAATGAAGGTAACGGTGTTAGTATTTCACCACGACCTTTCGCCAGCATCGTCCCGCCTCTTAAACAAAACGGGATATCAGAGCCCAATTGCGCCCCAATTTCACACAATGTATCCAGCGACAAGTTTAATGACCACAATTTATTAAGTCCCTGCAACGTCGCTGCCGCATCAGCACTACCACCAGCTAAGCCTGCCGCCACCGGAATATTTTTTTCTAAAATTATTTTCGCGCCGGCTGTTACATTATATAATTCTTTTAATTTAACAGCCGTCTGATAAATTAAATTATCTTTATCATCAGCAACACCCTCTACTGCACTAATCAGTTCAAGACCTTGCTCTCTTAAGGAAAAATGCAGTACATCATGAAGTTGAATTGATTGCATAATCATTTCAACTTCATGATAACCATCAGGACGTTTACCCAAAACATCTAATGTTAAATTAATTTTCGCCTGTGCTTCTAAGCTAAACATCATATCATCCATTCACTTTTTTTAAATCATCAGCTTCTTTGCCGGTAAATAACCCATCAATATCAAGTAGCACCAATAGTCTGCCATCTTTTTTTCCCAGACCTTTAACATATTGGGTATCAAGTTTAGATACAGCCGGAGGCGCTTCAATATTTTCTTGTTCCAAATGAACAACCTCTGCCACCCCATCCACCATCAATCCCACAATTTGCCCTTTAAAATCAACCACGACAATTCTGGAATTTTCGGTTTCTGCACTAACTTTCATCTTAAAACGTTTTTTCATATCAATAACAGGAATGATCTGTCCACGTAAATTAACAATCCCTTCCATAAAATCAGGAGTATGGGGCATTTTAGTCAATTGTTCAATTTTATTAATTTCTTGAACTTTCATTATCGGTAATGCATATTCTTCCTTACCTAAATAAAAAACAACAACCTGTAAATCATCTCTCATTTTACCTTCCATAAAAACAACTCCTTTTTTAGATAGAAATAACGTTTTCTCGGCAAGAATAAATTTCCAAAATTCATCTTAATTCTATTATAAAGTTAAATCATTAATTTTAAAAGATATCTATTCCAACCGGACAGTGATCACTGCCTAAAATTTCTTCATAAATATAAGCAGCTTTTAAAGCATCTTTTAATTGTTGCGAAACAATAAAATAATCAATCCGCCAACCAATGTTTTTACTGCGTGCTTGTCTCATATAAGACCACCAAGTATAAGCCTCAATTTTATCAGGATAAAAATAACGATAGCTGTCAATAAAACCACTATCCAATAGCGCGGTCATTTTTTGACGTTCTTCATCCGTAAAACCGGCATTTTTCCTATTAGTTTTAGGATTTTTTAAATCTATTTCAGTATGTGCTACATTTAAATCACCACAAATCATCACCGGCTTAGCTTTTTCCAAGCTAAGTACATAATTACGGAAAGCATCTTCCCAGCTCATCCGATAATCTAGCCTAGCTAATTCTTGTTGTGAATTAGGCGTATAGACATTAATCAGATAGAATTTTTCAAACTCTATTGTGATAACGCGCCCCTCATTATCATGCTCCGGTATTTTTATACCATAACTAACACTTAACGGATTTATTTTCGTCAAAATAAGAGTTCCGGAATAACCTTTTTTTTGTGCACTGTTCCAATACTGTTGATAACCGGGAAAATCAAACACAACTTGTCCTTCTTGCATTTTTGTTTCCTGCAAACAGAAAACATCAGCTTCAACCGCTGTAAAAAAATCCATAAACCCTTTGCCCATACAAGCTCTCAGTCCATTAACATTCCACGATACAAGTTTCATAACAGCCTCCATTAAGCTAAATTATTAGCAATATCCGCAAATTCTTGTAAACTTAAAGTTTCGCCTCTTCTATTACCATCAATACCGGCTGATTCAAGGGCCCCCTTAATTCTGTCCGCCGGTATTCCGGTTGTTTTAAGTGAATTACTAAGCGTTTTTCGGCGTTGTGCAAACCCGCCTTTGGCAATAGTAAAAAACATTTTTTCACTATTAACCTTTACTGCCGGTTGTGGTCGAACCTTACAACTTATTACCACCGAATCAACTGCCGGTGACGGAATAAATGATTTTGGCGGCACTAACGCAACAATTTCCGGTTCAGTGTAATATTGAACCGCCACTGACAACGAACCATAATCTTTTTTGCCAGGCTTAGCAATCATTCTGTCTGCAACCTCTTTTTGAATCATTGTCACCAATCTAGTCACCGGTAACTTTTGTTCTAATATTCCCATAATAATTGGCGTTGTGATGTAGTAAGGAAGGTTTGCCACGACCTTAAACGGTTTATCTTCCACCAATTCTCTAATATTAACCTTTAATATATCATCATGAACAATTCTAACATTATCATAGCCTTCTAAGGTTTTTGCTAAAACTGCCGGCAATTTATTATCAATTTCTACAGCAATAACATTAGCTTTAGCTTCTGCTAAAGCTTGTGTCAAAGTACCAATCCCCGGTCCTATTTCTAACACCGTTTCGCCTTCCTCAATCTCAGCAGCTTTGACAATATTATTGACAACAGTTTCATCAATTAAAAAATTTTGCCCCAGTTTTTTACTCATATGAATATCAAAAGTTTTTAAAATATATTTCGTAACTTCCTTTTTCGCAATAATCGGCTTCATTTAGTTTCCTCCATCTTTTCATCCAGTACCATTTTATTAAATTCTTCTTCAAACTCAGTTCTGCTTACGCCATATTTATTGAGCCGTTGCAAAAAGGTTTTAGCATTAGCATAGCCAATCCCTAACGCCGCTCCTAATTTAGCTCTTCTCACCGCCGCCGTTGCCACACCATTAAGGTTATATTTTACAAGATCAGCGTGACTAAATTCAGTACCTTCTTGCCACTCCAAACACCGCACTTTATTTAACGCTTTTCTAATCGCCTCTGGCGTTGCTTGTTCAACACCAATATCATTATTAGCGGTAGCCTCAGCCTTCGGAATAAAGGCATGCTTAGCATCCGGAAAGCGCTTACTGAGAAAGTTTCTGATCTTTTCTCCACCGTAATCAGGATCCGTTAATATTATGATGCCCCGTTTTTTATAAGCTTGTTTTATCAATGTTAAGGTATGATTATGCAAGTTAAAGCCATGCGTCATAATGCAGTCAGCTTCTACCGCTTTATTAATAGCATTTACATCTTGCTTTCCCTCAACAATAATAACTTCTTTAATCATTTAATAGCCCTACTTTATATTAATATCTTTGACATAATATTATACTACAAATTTATCATTATTAATATTTATCTAAAAAAAATAACAGGGCTTCCCCTGTTATTTCGCGAATTTATTCTGCTAGTACATAAACCTTGACCGTGCGTCGCCCAAAACGCATTGCCTCACCATAGTCTTCCATACACAAGTCAATAATATTGCCTTTTATAGCGCCACCCGTATCTGCGGCTAAAGCAGTACCATATCCCGGGATATAAAGTCTGGTGCCTAATGGTATAACTCTTGGATCAACCGCTACCGTCCCATAACCTGCTCTAGTTCCTGTAGCTGTTATACCTTGTCCATTGCCATCAGATGGCAAGTAGGCTGTTGCTTCCATATAATGAACTGCTTGAAATCTACTGGTACCACGCGAAGTATCAATAACATCACGAGTTCCTACTCTTACTATCTGTGGTACCGCTGGCGTTATTAGATTTTCAGAAATTATTTCCTCTGAAATCTGCTGTCCATCTGCTAATTTTATTTTAATTTTGGCAATTTTGGTACCATTTTTACCGTATTCAGCAACCTGACTATTGCCTTTTTCCATATTAGGATCAGGCTGATTTATTACAGTAAAAGGTTCGACAATTTCGCGCTCGACAATTTGTTCTGTTAATGACATTATTGTTATAGTCATGCCATTTTCAATCTTACTGTTTTCACCAGGTTCAACCTTTACCAAATCTTCCGGCTGTTTTACCGCAGCCACGAGTTCACCGACAGTCGGCTTACCCGTCATCATCGTTTTAGCCTGACCCTTATAAATAACATTTACCGGAACAGCTCTGTGCACTGTAATAACCGTTCCATTAGTTAACTTCGGTGTCGACAAACGATATTCATCAAGCGGACCTAAAACAACTCCCGCTTGTTCTAAAACCTGAACAGGTTTTCTTTTTAATGTACTAACAACTACATTGTTTCCATCAGCAACGATTTGAACCTCTTTTGGGGTCCAAACAAACCCTGTTGCCAGCATTACGGTGAGAAACAATCCTAACGTAGCTACAAGCATTTTGCTCGTAAATCGCGATTTTCTGGGCTGAGTATTATTCATAAAATCTCCCCCTTTCGATGCGCTTGTGCATTATAACATGCACATTTATTTTTTGTCAAACATTAATCATATTTTTTTGCAAAAAATCATAAAAAAACAGGATTAATTTCCCATATATTATCCATGGAAAATTAATCCTGTTTTTCGTTAAAGCACTGTTATTAAAAGTTTTTCAACTTTTTTCGACAAATTATTCAATTGTTCTTTTTTCCAATTATTTTTTTTGCAGTTTCGTAATAATTTTTCAGCAAAAATAACTTTATAGAGCAATATTTTTGTTGTTTTTTTACATTTTTCCTCATTGTCATAAGGCTGTTTTAGTCTGAATTATTACCTGAAAATACCTTTTTAGTCATAGTTTTAAACCAACTAAAATTTTCCAAGCAATGAATTATAATTAGTGCTGTTATAACATAAGCTGACCAACTATGAATCTCTTTGACAACACCAAATCCAGACCGCCCTAAATAAACAGCAACATTACTTTTGAATTCCAACAAATAGCCTGTGGTCATACAAAATAAAAAGCTTATTAACAATAAGAAGTCCACCCAATATTTTCTTTGAAGTTTATCCAATTTTGCCACCTCCGTTTTTTTATTTTACAACAGTTCTGTGACAAATTGATGATATTAAGGGGTAAGTAATCGCACCAAATTTCTACCACATAAACATGGTTCCTTCTCCAGCTTCACTAATTGTCCGGTTCGATACCGAATAATCGGCATCGCTTGAGTCGCCAACGATGTTAAGACCAATTCGCCCATCTCACCTAAGCCCACTGGCTCTTGCGTGCAAACATTAATAACCTCTGGATAAAAATAATCTTCATTAACATGAAATCCTTGTTTGATAATGCACTCAAACGCAATTCCCGGCCCAATTAATTCAGGAATAGAAAATAAATTAAACACAATCGCGCCCATTCTCGATTCCAAATGTTCCGAAATTGGGCTGCGTAACATATTATTAATCGCAAACACTGTACTAATCGGCATCTTAGCAAAATCATAGCCAAAGGCCTGCCCTGCAACAAGTAAATGTAGTATTCGCTGAGGGCTGGTCGCCAAATAATTGATATTGAATTTTTTAATTACTTCAAGTTGCTTTTCCAGTTGCTTCACCTTAATCGGCACAACCGTTGCCCCAATCATTTCTGCAGCATACTGCATCCCTAGCGCAATCGGCGTAAAATAGTCCTCATAAATTTGGATGATTGAAGAAATATTTAATCCACCAGCTACTAAACAACGCGCTAAAATCTCAATACTATATCTAATGTCTTCCGAGGTATAGGCCATCACTAACGGGGGTAAGGATTCAATGGGCTCAATTCTAACGACCGAGTTCATCTCCAGGGTCAACATCCCCAGTGGTGCATTGGCTATTAACTCTTCTTTAGTCGTAAACGGCAATTTATTAAGATCTTGAATTACTTCGATATCTTGTAATGCTACTTTGCTGTCGGCAAATTTTTTCTGATAAAAGCCACTTTTCTCTTGCACCCATTTGATGGTCTGTTGCAACCGTTGGCTTTGCAACTCCTCCATCGCTGAGCGAGGCATGGTCTCTATCTTTTCATCAAAGTACATGAAAACATCCTCCACTAATTAATTTTGCTACTACCAGCGACTTCCCTTAGCCCTACCATCAATAAAAATATAACTAGACATAAAAATATTACATCTAGTTATTACTGTTTAATATTAAACTATTTGTGCTTGTTACAGTGGTTTACGATAGAAAAACGGCAAATAACTTTCAAAGCCGATTTCACGGAAATTCAAAATTGCTTCGGTACCACCAACAAATAACACCCCACCCGGTTTTAAAGCATCAAAAAATCTTTTGTATAATTCAAATTTTGCTTCATCCGTAAAATAAATTACCACATTACGACATAAAATCAAATCAAAGCCTTTTTCAAAAGGGTCCAATAACAAATTATGGCGTTTAAATTCCACACAATTTTTAATATCTTCCGATACCAAATATTTGCCATCTCTTACTTGGAAATGCTTTTGCGCACGATGTTGCGAAATATTTTTGAACTCATTTGAAGAATACATCCCCATTTTCGCTTTTGCTAAAATTTCAACATCCAAATCAGTCGCCAAAATCCGATGTTTCGTACCCGGCGTCAAATCCTTTAAGATCATTGCCAAAGAATATGGTTCTGCACCTAACGAACAACCAGCACTCCAAATATTTAATTTTGGCGTCTTCTGCAACAACTCCGGAATAACCTTACTCTCAAGTTCCGTAAATTTTTCCGGCGTCCGAAAAAATTCTGTCACATTAATCGTTAAATATTCAATAAAATCACTAAATAATTTTGGATCCGGTTCAACCTTATTCCATAACTCCATATAACCTTTAACATCATACCGTCCCATTAAATTAGTGAGCCGTCGTTGCATTTGGCTCGGTTTATAAAAATTAAGGTTAATACCTGTTTTATCATTTAATTTTTGCTTAAATAGCTCCCACTCTTTATCCTGCACAATAAAAACCCCCATATGATCCCTTTTTATTATTCCAAGTAAGGGTATTCGCTATGGAGGCTCAAAAATCCTACTATTTATTAACTTTTATTTCACCAATATCTAAACTTATATCCAGCGCCATCACCGAATGTGTAATCGCTCCTACCGAAATAATATCAACACCAGTCTTAGCAATATTTTCAATCGTCAATAAGTTAACGCCTCCGGAAGCTTCTACCAACGCTTGTCCCTTAATCATCTCCACCGCCTGCAACATTAGTTCCGTCGACATATTGTCAAGCATAATAATATCAGCCTTGCCGATTAATGCTAATTCCACCTGTTCTAAGGACTCTACCTCTACCTCAATTTTAACCGTATGTGGAATGCTTTGTCGTACTTTATTAATCGCCTCTAAAATTCCGCCAGCAACCTTAATATGGTTATCTTTAATCATCACAGCATCATATAAGCCAAAGCGATGATTACGACCGCCCCCCACCGTTACTGCGTATTTTTCGAGCAGTCGCAAGCCCGGAGTTGTTTTTCGCGTATCAGCAATCTTTGCCGAGTAACCTTTAATACAGTCTGCAAACTCTTTTGTTTTAGTAGCAATTCCGCTCAAACGTTGCAATAAATTAAGTGCTAATCTTTCGCCACTCAAAATAGTTTGTGCATCACCTTCAATTTTAGCAATAACATCCCCAAATTCCAGTGTCTCACCGTCTTTTTTACATTCTACATACTTTATTTGCGGATTTAAATATTGAAAAACGTATTGAGCTATTTCATTACCGGCCAAAATGCCATCTTGTTTCGCATGAATAACAGCAGTAGTTATCGCCCCTTGGGGTACAATATTTTGGGTCGTAATATCACCGCTCCCCAAATCTTCGGCTAACCATTGCTTAATATTATGTTCTATCATTTTTTTTGAGTAATACATAGAAACTCCTTTGAGTTATTATTTATGTTGTAAAATATGATGTTGCCAAAACGGCGATTGTTTCGGACAATCTTGTCTAAAGTGACCACCGCGGCTTTCCGCTCTCATAATGGCTGCTCGGCAAATTAACTCGCCCACAACAATCATATTAATAGTTTCCATTTCTAGTGGAGTCATGCAGCAAAAATCCTTGAGAATTTCATTTTGACTAACAAAAAATTTCTGTCCTTTATTTAACGCTTCAATATCTCTAATAATGCCGACTCTAGTTGACATTACACTCTTTAACTCTGCTAAATTTTCTTGGACATTAATTTTTTTCTTGATATTTAATTCATGGCTACCGAAATTATGTTCAGTAAGCTCTTTAGTCTTGGTACTTAATAGTTTTTGCACTATTTTTTTACCAAACACTAAGCCTTCTAGTAAAGAATTACTGGCTAAACGGTTGGCCCCATGTAAACCAGTACAAGCACTTTCTCCAATACAATACAATCTTTTTATATTAGTTTGTCCCCATTGATTAGTTCTAACGCCACCCATCATATAATGTGCCGCCGGTGCAACCGGGATTGCCTCTTTCGTAATATCAATGCCATATTCCAAACAAGTTTTATTAATCATTGGAAAACGTTGCAAAATTTTCTCACTACCAATAGTACTTAAATCCAGTAAAACATGCTTCTTTTTCGTCTTATTCATTTCATTAACGATTGCTCTTGCCACTATATCACGCGGAGCTAGTTCTGCCATCGAATGGTATTTTGTCATAAACCTTTCACCCTCGGCATTACGCAAAATAGCGCCTTCACCTCTCACCGCTTCTGAAATTAAAAAGTTCGGCAAACCGTCCACCGCCATTGCCGTCGGATGGAATTGTACAAATTCCATATCCATCACTACGGCGCCGGCACGATAGGCCATAGCAATACCATCAGCGGTCGCACCAGCCGGATTAGTCGTATTATTGTACAGTTGTCCTAAACCACCGGTCGATAATACAATGGCTTTCGCCCAAATAACTTCTTGATTATTATGCTGGTTTAAAACTAACATTCCTTGACAAACATTTTCTTCTACTAATAAATCAATAGAAAAATACTCTTCTAAAATTGTTACATTCTCAGCTTGTTTCAATAATTCAACCATCACCGAGACAATCTGCGCCCCGGTAGAGTCACCATTAGCATGTAAAATTCGACTTCTACTATGACAGCCTTCACGACCTAAACTCAAAGTATTGCCATTTTTATCGAATTCAACCCCTAGCTTAATCAAGCGTTTTATTTCTTTTTGACCTTCTTCTACCACAATCTTCACTATTTCTTCATCGCACAGTCCAGCTCCAGCTACTAAGGTGTCTGCCACATGTAGTTCCGCGGAATCATCAGCACCTACAGCGGCCGCAATTCCTCCTTGAGCCTTGTTAGAGTTACTGTCATTTAATTTTCCCTTAACAACCAAGATTACATCTTGTCCGGCTTGAGAAATATTCCATGCCGCCATTAAGCCGGCAATGCCACCACCCACGACTAAACAGCTAGTATTGCGACAAGGTAATTTACTGGTATCGAAATTAGTCAAATATCTTCTTGACAAATCATTCACCTTCTAGCGTTTTATCTCTAGCATTTTTTTCAGGCTTGCTAGTGCTTTAATTCTAATTTCTTCTGGTACAATTACTTTCGGTTCAAGCGTTTCCAATGCGCTTTTCACTTTCGCTAAAGTTATTCCCTTCATATCTACACAGCATAAATTATCTTTTACCATATAAAATTTTTTATCAGGACATTGAGTCTCAAGCTGATACAATACCCCGGCTTCTGTTACAACAATAAATTCTGTATTGGTGCTATCTTTGGCATATTTAATCAAACTAACAGTGCCATCAATATAATCAGCATATTGTAGCACCTTTTTATCACATTCAGGATGAGCCAATACTAATGCCTCCGGATGTAATTTCTTAGCAGCTAGTACATCACTAACTAAAATATCATTATGAATTGGACAATATCCTTGCCACAACTCCATTTCTCTATTAGTTTTTTCCATAATATATGAACCGAGATTTTTATCCGGTACAAATAATATCTTTTTATCAACCGGTATTGACTTGATGACATTAATAGCATTAGCCGAAGTACAACAAACATCAGTCAAAGCTTTGACAGCGGCGGAAGTGTTAACATAAGCCACCACAAACAAGTCCGGATTTTCTGCTAACTTAGTTTGCAACGCCCCTACATCAACCATATCAGCCATTGGACAGCCGGCACTCTCCTCCGGCAATAACACAATCTTTTCCGGCGATAAAATATTTGCAGTTTCAGCCATAAACCTTACACCACAAAAAACAATTACTGCCGCATCATTTTCCGCTGCTCTTTTCGCTAATTCTAGCGAATCACCTGTATAATCAGCAATGGCTTGAATTTCCGCATTTTGATAAACATGCGCCAAAATAATAGCATTGCGTTCTTTCTTTAATCTTAAAATATCTTGTACTAACTCAGTCATTACATATCTCCTTACAGCAATATCCCTGTCCACTACCATTTTGACGGTAATTGTTGAAATTATACTACCATTTTCTTTTTATCGCAATAGTCGCAAGATTGTACACTTAGCACTACCTAGTGACATACTTTTAAATTATATCATTAAAAACAATTAAATTAATAATAATTTTCAATCCATCACTCTGATTGTTCTCAAAGTTTTACCGCCAAATTGCTTCCATACTTGCTCCGCCACCAAGATAATGCTCTTACTGCATTGACTTCATTTTCAATTTCAGCTTTATCATATGGTTGAGCACTATTATTTATTTTTTCCGCCATAAAAGCACTATCGGTTTTCCCTACATAATCTTTATCAATCCAAAAACCATAATTAATGCCATATTTATTAGGTTTCGTCAGACTCCTACCAATTGTATAATATTCAAAACCCTTTGGCGCAATAAGCTCAATTAATGTTGGCATAATATTAATATGACTACCTGCTACCTGCTGCGCTAAAATCTCTTTATTAACACCCTTGCCATAAAGAACAAGCGGAATACCATAACGTTCATACACACTCGGTGTCTTATCAATATTAACGCGATCGGCATGATCACCAACTATAATAAATAAACTGTCAGGATATTTTTGCTCAGCCGTCTCAATAAATTCTGCCAACATTTTATCAGCATACCAAAAATGTCCTAATTTTTTCATTAACTCTGGATCATTTTTAACTTCAGCCGGTCCCTCTACAAGGTCCGGATTAAAGCCTGCCGCCGCTAAATCCACAGTGTAAGGCGAATGATTAGAGACCGTTAATATTACATTGAAACTGGCGTCTTCATTTTTTGTTCCCTTTAAAACTGCCTGATATAAATCCTTATCATCACAGCCCCAAACATTACCACCATCTTTATCAAAATCACCACTACTATAAAAAGCTTTAAATCCTTGGGCTAAGGAAAATTCACGAACATTTTCCCAGCTACTAGGTCCGGCATACCAAAAGTTTGCTCGATAACCTAATTTCCCAATCTGGTGTGCAATCGCAGTTTGATAAGGCTGTTTATAAGCTTCCGGCATTTGCGTTAAATATAAATTGGCATCGGCAAAACCTGTTAAAACACCCATCACTGCCGAAACCGTACTCATACCATTCGGTAAAAAGGTATTTACATAGGTTGCATTATCTTTAGCAATAATACCTTTTAAGCCATTAGCAATATTAAGGTGCTGATATTGTGGCAACAACGGCCAATTAGCATAATTTTCTCCAATAATTAAAAAAATATGCTGAGGCTTTGGTATTTTAGCACCTTGGGCTTCTTGTTTTAAATAATCATCTAAATTATTGCTATCAAAATTCTTCGCCGTTAAGCTTTTAGCATAATTTACAACTTGACTGGATTTCAGCCCCATTCCAACCGAGCTCAACAATCGATTATTGAGTTCATAAGCTCGATATAAAGCTTGGACATCATCTAAAATTGCTTCATTCAATAATTGATCTTTCGTTACCCCTGAATTTTCCCAGTCAACATTATACGCATAACTCATACTGCCCCCAAATCTTATAAAGATTGCAAGATTGTAAATCGCTAACAAAAAGACAATCCGCACTCCAATATTAGCGTAATGTTTAGAGAAGGTTGGCAAATAAACAATTTTTGTATTCAGCCACCACTTGATTACTTTTATTAAAATAAAAGCTGTAACAAAAGCAATTCCAAAGCGTAGCGGTAAATTATATTCTTGCAATAACGAAGAGGTCAAGGCACTGACATCATCATTAAAAGTATTAAAAATCAACTGATTAAAACCCGCATGAAATTGCTGATAATAAGGAATTCTAACATAAAATAAAATCGTCAAAATCAATACATAACAACTAGCCAGACCCATTCTAATTTTGACATAGAATTTTGGCACAAAAATACTGGCTAATAAACAAATTAAAAAAGATGTTCCGGCTAAAATCCCTGCTGATTTAAGGCTTATTTTAAAACCATAATATAGTGATAACATAACATCCTTCAGGATAGTACTTTCGCCTAAATAATCACCCATTATCACAATAAAACTCAATCGGAAAACAAATAATAGCATTATTATAAAAATAAATAATTTCAAATCAGTTTGAAAAACTTCGTAAACGTTTTTCCAAGTAAAACCTTTTTTAAGTAAAATGTCCATAAAAAAACCTCCTATAGCAAAAAACAAGCTTTAGGAAGTTTCTATTTTAAATATTAAATTCCTGCTAAATACATAGAAATACTTAAATATTTTGCAAGGCTTGGCTTAAATCAGCAATGATATCTCTAGCATCTTCAATGCCAATTGACAATCTAATCATATCATCTGGCACACCCGCTGCTACTCTTTGAGCACTACTAAGTTGTGAATGAGTTGTGCTGGCCGGATGAATTACCAAGGACTTAGCATCACCAACATTTGCTAAATGTGATAACAATTTAAGCGAATCAATAAATCTAGCGCCACTAGCCACATCACCCTTAATCCCAAAAGTTAACATTGCACCGGCACCATTTTTTAAATATAACTTATTCAAGGCATAATCAGGGCTATTGTGAAGGTTCGGATAATTAACCCAAGCTACCGCATCATGCTGTGCTAAAAACTCAGCCACCGCCAACGCATTTTCACTGTGTCTGGCCATTCTTAAATGCAAAGTTTCTAACCCTTGTAATAACTGGAAACTATTAAACGGACTGATACAAGCCCCATAATCTCGCAACACCTGCACTCTTAACCTAGTAATAAAGGCACTTGCTCCTAAAGCTTCGGCATAATTTAAATCGTGATAGCTCGGATCAGGTTTACTTAAAAGTGGAAATTTATCACTATTCCAATCAAACTTTCCACTATCAACTACCACGCCACCCATTGAAGTTCCATGACCGCCAATAAATTTAGTGGCCGAGTGAATCACAATATCAGCACCATATTCAATCGGACAAAATAAATATGGTGTTAAAAAGGTATTATCAATAATAAACGGGATCTTATTTTCATGTGCAATGTCCGCAACAGCTTGCACATCCAGTAAATTAATTTTCGGATTGCCAATTGTTTCAGCATATACCGCCTTAGTCTTATCATTGATTGCTGCTCTAAAGTTTTCTGGATCACTAGCATCGACAAAGTTAACCTTAATCCCCAAATGCGCTAAGGTATGGGCAAACAAGTTATAAGTTCCACCATAAAGTGCCGCAGAGCTTACAATCTCATCACCGGTTTGCAAAAAATTAAGCAATGTTCCCACTATTGCTGCATGCCCTGAGGCAAAGGCCAAGGCTCCAATTCCACCATCTAGTGCCGCCATTCTTTTTTCAAAGACATCAGTTGTTGGATTCATTAATCTAGTATAAATATTACCACTTTCTTTGAGCGAGAATAAATTAGCGCCATGTTCCGTATCATTAAAATTATATGCGGTCGTTTGATAAATCGGAACCGCTCTTGAGCCAGTAGTAGGGTCAGGAACCTGTCCGGCATGTACTGCCATCGTTGCAAAATGTTGTTTTTCCATTATAAATTCCTCCAGCTATATTTTTTCTAGTATCCATTGACCAGTGTTGTCTATTTGCAAATTATATTGATGATATTTTCTCAAAGTATTGCGATGTCCAATACTGATAACCGCACTATCCGGCAACTCTTTTGCTAATAATTCATACATAGTTTCTTCTGTCTGCTCATCCAAGGCTGAAGTGGCCTCATCCAAGAAAATCCATTGCGGTTTATATAGCAATGTTCTAGCAAAAGCAATTCGTTGTTGCTCTCCTAATGATAAAATTCTGCTCCAGTCATCACTTTCTGTTAATTTTGCTCTTAGATGACTTAAGCTACACTTTATTAACACTTCTTCAAATTCTTTTACCGTAAGGTCTAATTCTGCTTGCGGATAAGCTAAGGCACTTTGCAGTGAGCCCAATGGCAAGTAAGGCTTTTGTGGTAAAAATATTTTTTTATCACCCTCACGCAGTTGTACTAACCCCGTCCCAAATGGCCATAATCCAGCTAAAGTTCTTAAAAAGGTACTTTTACCACAACCCGAAGCACCGGTTATCAACAGTTTGTCACCTTGCTTAATATTAAGATTTAAATCTTTTATTAAAACATTTCCTTGTGGTAATTGAACTTCCATTTTATCAATTAACAAATTATCATTCTTATTATTTTCAAAAGATATTTTACTTTGTAATTGTAATGTTTGCTCCATATTGTCGCTAAAATCAGTGATCCGTTTTACTACCGCCACCCATTCCGCTAACGTGGCATAACTATCTACAAAAAAGGATAACGCATCTTGAACTCTACCAAAGGCACTAGATATCTGCATTAAACCACCTAATTGAATTTTACCGCTAAAATATCGTGGTGCGCCCAACAACAACGGAAAAATAACTGCCAGTTGACCATAACCGTTAGTAAACCAAGTTAATCTTTTTTGATAGCGCATCAAGGCGCGAAAGTTATTGAAAATATGAGCAAACTTTGCCTTGAAAATATTATTTTCAATCTCTTCACCACCATAAAAAGCAATGCTTTCACTATTTTCGCGCAATCTAACCATATCAAAACGAAAATCAGCTTCATAACGTTGTTGATTATAATTTAATTGAATCAATGGTTTACCAATTTTAGCCGTCAACCAGGTTCCGATAACAGCATAAATCAACGACAACCACACCATATAGCCATAGATAGTTACATTTTGACCGGCAATAACAATATTAAACTCTCCCGATAAGCGCCAAAGGACAACAATAAACGCCACTAAAATCGCCAATTGTTTTAAAAAACCCATCAGCAATTGCAAGGTCAAATTTGTAAAAAGCTTAATATCTTCACTAATTCTTTGATCAGGATTATCGGTATTATCACTGACCACCTGCATTTTATAATATGTTTGCACTTGTAACCATCTGCTTAAATAATGTTTTGTCATCCAGTTTCGCCAATTTATCTCTAACATTTGTCGCAAATATAAGGCATATACCGCTGAAAAAATATAAATTAACGCTAACAGTAAAAATTTTGCCACCAAGTCCCAAAAAGCAACTTGATTATACTCCTGCAAAGCATTATAAAAACTGTTGTACCATTCATTAATTAAAATTAAGATATAGACTCCAAAAAAATTCAACAAGGCTACTACTATCAACAAACCATAGGCTTTCCATTTTTCTTCACTTTGCCAATAATCTTTTGCCAACTTCCATAACCCTTGAAAAAAGGCCTTTTTAAATGTCGCCATTTCTTACCTCACTATCCTTTATTTAGCGAAACCTTGAGGATTATTTTTCTGCCATTGCCACGCTGAGGCAATAATATCTTTAATTTCTGTATATTGGGGTTGCCACTGTAATTCTTTTTTTATTTTAGTGGAACTCGCTATTAAGCAAGCTGGATCACCGGCTCTGCGTTCAGTTAGTTCTTTGACAATTTTAATTCCTGTAACTTCTTCTGCTGCCGCAATAATCTCTTTAACAGAAAATCCGGTACCGTTTCCTAGATTATAAGCGGTCGAACTAGCACCCCGATATAATGCTTGCAAGGCTAAAATATGTGCTTGCCCTAAATCATTAACATGAATATAATCTCTAACACAAGAACCATCAGCCGTATCATAGTCAGTGCCAAAAATTTTAATACTATTTCTTAAGCCCAAACAGGTTTGCAGTACCAACGGAATTAAATGGCTTTCCGGAGAATGATCTTCACCGATAGTGCCACTATCATCCGCACCACAAGCATTGAAATAACGCAATGCTATATAATTAAAATCATAAACCTTGGCATAGTCAGCCATAATTTGCTCCATCATTAACTTCGTCTGTCCATAGACATTGGTCGGATTTTTAAGATCCTCTTCACTGATTGGCATTACCTCAGGCTCACCATACACAGCTGCCGTCGACGAAAAAACAAGTTTATTAACACTACACTCCAGCATAACTTCCAATAATGATAAAGTTCCTTGGACATTATTATGATAATATAATTGAGGATTAGTCATTGATTCAGCCACTAAACTAAATGCTGCAAAGTGAACTACAGCCTCAATCTTATGTTCTGTTAAAACTGTTTTTAATAATTTTTTATCAAACAAATCACCTTGAACCAAAATACTGTTTGGCACGGCTTGTTTATGACCTTTACTTAAATTATCATAAACAACAACCTTATCGGCAATTTTTTCTAACATTTTCACAGTATGTGAGCCAATATAGCCAGCTCCACCGGTTACTAAAACCCTCATCAAGGCACCAACTTTCTGTTGTTTTCAAAAACTTACATTAAAGTAAAGTATAGCTACAATAGTATTCTTTGACAATAGCTATTCTAAAAAAAGGAACTGCCCTAAACATGTCGAAGATACTAAACAGTTTAAAAAAGGAGTTTAATCATGATTACATCTATTATCACCATTAAAATACTAGCGCTGGCTTTAACCATAATTTTAACAGCCTTAGTTGCGTTAGCGTTAAAAAAGCAGCAATATTTTAAAATAATAGCAATACTCGGTATTATTTTATTACCATTTACAATTACCGTTCCTAATAACAGTTCACCTCAATTAACAGCAGAGCAACAAGAGTTAGCAATTGCTGAGTACACCTCTTTTAGCAAATGGTATAGCAATTATTTAAAACAAATTGATAAAATTGATGCTTTTAACAAAGATTATAACAATTTACACGAAATGCTGAAAAATGATGAAATTAGTTTTCAATATGCTACAGTAAAATTACAAGACTTGCTCCATAACATAGAAAACTTCAATGCTGAATTATTAAAACTAGCACCACCACCAAATTTATCCGATAAAAATCAAGTCTTAGTACAAAATATTATTACTAAAACAATCAATTTTTCCAATCAACAGCTCCAACTAATTCAAAAAAGTCTCGAAATTTTAAACTCTAAAAACACCGCCCCTAAAAAACATGAAGAAGTTATCTTAGAATTTAATAAAGCATCAATCTTAGAGGCACCGTTTAGCCTTAACATCTTAGGCGATTTAGCACTGATTAAGCAAAATATCCATACTACACCACAACCAACTGCTACTGAGCCAACTAAACTATAACAAAAAAGAGATTACCGCAACATAAGCTCCTTGGGGTTAGAATTAACGCCAACCTTAAGGAGTCAGTACTCGGTAATCTCTTTTTATATTGCCATACTGCGAATTGAGTTTTTCGTTTCCTTCGCACTATATAACATATCGTCAACAAAATTAAACACACAATTAGCATCAACATCATTATTTATCGCTAAAATACCAATGCTGACCGTCACATGAGAGCATTTTCTTTCAACCACAGCCCTAATTCTTTCGGAAATAATATTAGCTTTATCTTCTGAGGTTTTGGGGAAGATTATTGCAAATTCATCGCCCCCCAGCCGAATAACTTCATCACCTTTACGAACATTACGTTTCAGTACCTTCGCAACTTGCTTAATAACCTCATCGCCATAAGAATGACCATAAGTGTCATTAACCTGCTTAAAATTATCCATATCAATCAATGCCACACAAAACTCCATACCGGTTTTGCGCTTTATCTTTATTTCTTCTTTTAGCTTATAAGAAAAATATTTTCGATTCCATACTCCGGTTAAAAAATCTCGATAGGCCCAATAATGAAATAAGCTTAAAATACTACCAATCACAAAGCCCATGATAGTAAGAATAATACCAAATATAATCCACAACGCTCCTTGAGACATAGCAATATACCCGTGAACAATTAAGCTATTCACGAGGTACATTAAAAAACCTAATATCATTCCGCTCAGCCCTAAAATGCCTTTTGCATTTTGAAATATTAGATGATTCATTCTCTCTATCCCCTAAGTTATGGAATTATATTCTCAAAAATATATTAATCCATTTTAACTCATAAGTCTACCGAAAGACAAATATTTTCGTACCCTTTTTTAAGTCATTTTTCGACATTATTTGGCGTATTCTATTTTCCGCTCTTTAAAAAATACCGGTCTTAACCCACACGCGGCAGCAATTTTATTGCCTTCTGAAAAATTAGCACCAATATCACAAACCTTATGAGCGTCAGAACCAATGGTGACATATTTACCACCTAGTTGTTTAAATCTCTTATAAACTGGCAATAATACTGCAATCGCCCGAGGATCAGTTAACCGCCGTGTATTAATTTCCAAGGCTTTATCAGCTTGAGCTAAAGTTTTCAATAATTTATCATAAGCTTCTTGGAAAATTTCATAATACATTTCCTTATCTTCATACACTGCATATCTGGCAATATAATCAATATGACCTAAACTATCAATATCTTCAAACGCCTTGATACAATCTGTCATAGCCTTAAAATATTTATTATAAGCTTCTTCCTTCGATTGCTGATAATATTCTTGATGATAAATATCTATTCCTTCAACCATATGAATAGAGCCAAGGACAAAATCAAAGTTGTTCTTTTTAATAATTTCTTTAATTTCTGTTACACATTTTAATTGCATCCCAACTTCAATCCCTAGCAACAACTTATCACTGCGATATTGTTCATAGTTTTGAAAAAATTGCTCAACATCAAAGATAAACTTATTATCCTCAGGATAAAACAAATCCATGTGTTCAGTAATAATCAGCCCCAAATTTAAGGCCTTCGCCTGTTTTATTGCTTCTTCTATTTTCATTTCTGAATCAGAAGATATTTCCGTATGTAAATGAGTATCAAACACCATTATGACCTCCTGTTTTACTAACAACTTAAATTTAGTATATAACTACTTTTTAAAAAGTACAACTTACCATATAAAAATCAGCTGGCTAAAATATATTATTTTCACCAGCTGATTATTACTTATTTCATTATTTTAGTGGTAGGACAAACTTTGCTTTGTCCACATTTACTACATTCACCGTTACAAGGTGTCACTAACAATTTATTACAACGGGGACACCGCAATAAAGTTACATCTTTTATTAAATTATTACAAACTGGACAACGCTTTGCCATATTAATACCTTCTTTAAATTATGATTTGAGCCACAAGCCCGCCAATCAAAAAGGCTGCAACCCAAGAACCAAACCAAACTAATAACCCTTCAGTTTTGCTACGTTCTTTAAATAACACTATCACCGAAGCAATACAAGGAACAAATAAAGTTATTGTTACCAAGGAAACCAATAGTTGCTCCGGACTTAGCACCATATTGCTTAAACCAGCCGCCCCAAAATCACGTCTAATCAAACCCATGATAAAAACATTAGCCGTTTCACGCGGTAATTTCAACCAACCATTGGTCAATGGTGCTAAAAAGTCTTGAATCTGCACCAAAGAATTAGTAACATCTAATGTCGTAATAATCAATGCACCTAGGGCAAACACCGGTGTGGCTTCTTTGATAAACCCATAAGATTTAATAAACATTTTTTGTGCAACATTGCTAAGGCGCGGGAATCTAAGCGGTGGTAAATCAATTAATAAGTCCGTCGCTTCACCCGGTAAAATCTTATGTAAAACACGACCAACCACCCCTAAGACCAAGACTATAATACCGACATAAAGTGCAACATACATTGGACCTAACGCTGCCAACAAGCCAGTGATAACTCCTAATTGCGCCGAACAAGGAATTGCCAATCCCAATAAAGCTACACCAATTGTCCGTTCACGTTGCGAACCAAGTAACCTAGTAGAGATAATTGCTAAAGTCACACAGCCAAACCCTAAAATCATTGGAATAATTGCTCGACCATTTAAGCCTACCGCATTCATAACGCGATCCACTAAGGCTGCTAATCTTGGTAAATAGCCTGAGTCTTCCATTACTGATAAAATAAAATAAAATCCTAACACCAATGGCAATAACAACCCAAAAACATAAGTTACTGTCATTGTTAATAAGCCAAATTCACCGATTAAAAACTTACCTAGAACTGAATCAGGATAAATCATCGAACTGATAAAAGTTCTAACCGCCGGCTCATACATTCCTTGCATTATTGCTTCTTCGGTCAAACCGACAATATCTTGTGCTACCAACACCCCTATTATATAGTACATACAGGCTAATGCCATTAAAAAAATTGGCACACCAGTCAACGGATTTAACATCGCTCGACCCAATTTTGTGGCAAAAGTAGCTCCATCTAAGGTTTCGCTAACAACTGCCGCAACAATTTTATCAACCCTTTGACGACGCTCCTGATAAATTTCCTCACGCTGCGTACCGGGAGCTACCCCAATCCTTTTTGCTACAATCTCATCGCCTTCCAAAATTAACAACGCTTCCGATTGGCGACAATAATTACGGCAAGTTAAAGCTTTTAGTTGCGCTTGACGTTCTAGGGGAATATTACCAGTTCGCGCTTCTCTGAGCTTTTCTTTAAGTTCTTTTAACCCTTTGCCTTTGATTGCTACTGCCGGAATAACAGGGACGCCTAGTTGTTCTTCCAACAGTGCTAAATCTATTTTTAGGCCTTCTCTTTTCGCATCATCCATCATATTCAATACAATAATGGTTGGAATTCCCGTTTCAATAACCTGTAGACTCAAAAACAAATCCCGTTCCAAATGAACAGCATCGACAACATTTACAATTAAGTCCGCGGTCAAGATTACATCTCTCGCTACTTTTTCTTCATCATTGAAGGAAGATATTCCATAAACCCCCGGAGTGTCTATCACTGCATATTCTTCAAAATGACCATGTGAGACATCTACTGTCGTTCCTGGAAAATTTGATACGTCAACATATAGTCCTGTTAAGGAATTGAAAAAAACTGATTTACCCACATTAGGGTTACCGGCTAATACTATTTTCTTTTTTTCACCATGAATTTCCATGGCTTTTATCGGTTCTTGTTTGCTCATAATCTTCTCACCACTTTAAACTTTAACTACTGTTATTCTTTCTGCTAATTTTCTGCCAATTGCAATTTCCTGTTTTCCCTTAGAAATTATAATTGGACCGGCTGCTATTTTTTCACTACATTTAACTTCACTACCACTAGAAATACCAAAGCGAATCGCTTGTGCTCTAATTGTTTCATCATCTATCTTAAGAATTCTGACTTTTTGTCCTCGTTCCACTTCTGCTAAAACCATCTAACCACCCCTATATAATGAAAATCATTATCATCTGATTTGATTGTAACAATACTATTAATACTTGTCAAACATTAATAAGTTCGACAAACTTCAAAAAAAGAGATAACTTAGCTTAAGCTAAATTATCTCTTTAGGTTTTTACATCTTAAATTTGCTAATTTCTGTTTGTAAATCTTGTGCTAACGTTGCTAACGAACGGCTTGCTGTTGAAATTTCATTCATTGATGCCGATTGCTCTTCTGTTGCCGCTGAAACATTTTGCGCTTCATCGGAAGCAGTGCGACTCAATAGTTGAATATTATGCGTTGAATGATTAATTTGTTCACTACCGGCGCTAATTTGTTTTACTGATTCTTGTTCAGCAATTAATTGTGCATTAACCTTATTGATTCTTTCCACAATTTCTTTAAATACCACACCGGTTTCATTTTCAGAAAATTCACTTTTATTTTAGTTGATTAAAATTTTCTGTTGCCATCTACCGCTTTGCCAGCGATAAATAAAAATTAATGCCCTTATAATTTCATCTAGTGCCATCGCAATCCAGACCCCAACCAATCCAAAATTTAAAACAATTCCTAAGGTATAAGCACCAAATACCGCAATAAACCACATTCCGCCAATACCCACTGTCACCGGCGTTTTAATATCACCGGCGGCTTGTAGTGCTCTAACCATTACAATATTTACCGCTCGCCCGATTTCCAGGAAAATTTCAATGAAAAATATTTGCTGTCCTAATTTTAAAATTTCTTCATTATCAGTAAAAATCCTAAAAACTATATCACTATTAAAATATAATGTCGTGGTAATCAAACCGGTAATAAGAGTAGCAATACCGACGGCTTTCCAAACCGTTGTACTAACTTGTCCAAAGTTTTTCTCACCAATTAAATAGCCCATAACAATTTGCATTGCTGCTGATATCGCTAAGGCATAGCTATAACAAAACATTGCCATAATATAGACATAAATTTTGGTGTTAATCACAATTAAGCCAAAAACATTAACAATTTTCATAATAAAAGTCTGCGAAAGTTGATATGATAAGGTTTCAGCTCCTGACGGCACTGCAATAGACAATATTTTTTTCGCACTATCCCAAGGAAATGGTTTTAGATACCGCCAGCTAAGCTCAATTTTTAAATACCTAAAAAATAAAACCAGCAAAATAACTAGTCCTAAAAACTTACTTAGGTTCGTTGATATTGATACCCCTAATACGCCTAGTGCCGGAATAGCGCCCATTCCAAAAATAAGCACATAGTTGCTACCAACATGGAAAATATTCATAATAATTGACACCACTAATGTCATTTTAATATAAGAAAACCCACGAAAACTCGATACCAAGGAAAAATATATTCCTTGTAAAATTATGCCTCCACCAACTATTTTCAAATACAAGCTAGCTTCTTCTAAGATATCAACCGGTACTTGTAACCACTGTAACAATGTTTTGCCAAACAATAACAGCACTACACTGGTCATTAAGCTGAATAAGGCATTTAACACTAATGAGACTGTACAGATTTCTGCTATTTTTAAATTATTTCTCGCTCCTAAATATTGACTCAGTAAAATCGTATTGGCAGTACTGGTCACCGTTAATAAAATAATCACAATATTAATAATTTGATTAGCATTGCCAATCGCTGCCACTGCCGGTTGCGAATAATGACTTATCATAAGCTGATCAACATTACCAACTAATATCTGTAACAGTAATTCCAATAATATTGGCCATGATAATTTTAATAATGAGCTATTTGGTCTTGTTAGCGTTGTCGTCATCTTACATCCTCATTTTTCAATAGAGCTGTTATTTTAGCTATAACAGCTCTATTGAAATAATCTTATTTTATTTTAAAATAATTAACTGCCGCATTTAGCTTCGCTGTTACATCATTAAGTGCACCAATAGAATATGCTATTTCCTTCATTGTCGCTGATTGTTCTTCACTGGCCGCTGATACACTTTGAGTATCTCCCGCCATTTCATTGCTAAATTCCGTAACTTTATTTATTTCTTCTGCCACACATTCACTACCTTGTGAAATTTTATTAATTAATAGTCCAATATTTTTAATTTCCTCGATTAAAATTTTAACCTCTTGCGCAATTTCACCAAAACTAGTGCCGGCAGTTTGTACCACATTCATTCCTTGAACTACCCCTTGAACATTTTGTTTCGATACCGTAATGACCGCATTCATATCTTGCTCGTTATGATTGATTAACTCACTGATCCGATGCGTCGCCTGATTTGATTCTTCTGCTAACTTTCTAACCTCGTCCGCTACTACTGCAAAACCTCGTCCCATTTGACCGGCCCGGGCTGCCTCAATCGCCGCATTAAGTGCCAATAAATTAGTTTGTCCGGCAATCCCTCTAATCATTGTTACAATTTCGCTAATTTCTTTGGAGCCATTAGCTAAATTATTAATTGCTCCTTCTACCGCATTAGCTCCTTGTTCAATATTTTTCATTTGGTTCAATGCTTGATTAATATTATTTTGTCCATCTTGCGTAGTTTTAACGGTTTCTTCAGCAATATTATTAACATTTACACTACTTTGCTCAATTACCCTAATATCACTTAGCATATTATTAACATTTTCAGTCATCTTATCCATTAACTCAACTTGACTATTAGCAGAACTAGCAATATGCATAATCGAAGTGGCAGTTTGTTCTCCAGCCTCTGCCGACTCATTAACACTGGTAGTAATAGTTTCCCCCGATAGCGAAACTTCTTGCGCTGACAAATTAATCTGTCCTACCAAGTCTTTTAATGCTTTGACCATACTATTGATCCCATTGGCTAAAGTACCAATTTCATCTTGACGATTATAATAAATCTTATCAATCCGCAAATCACCCTTAGCAATTTTGTCAACAGCATTAGCCATTGTAACGATTGGTGTTAAAACTTTCCCACTTAAGCACCACGCCAACACTGAACCAATAACTAAGCTAAGTATAATCGCTAAGATTAAGTAAATGATAAAAGTTCTTTCTAAATTATCAGCAAACTCTTTGGAAATCCCCATATACAGCATCCCAATTTTGTCACCATTAGCATTTTTCAGTGGACTATAGACCGCCTGATAATTAACCCCGACAACATTAGCAATCCCTTTGTATATTTCACCTTGCTGTAACACTGTTTCCACTACATTGCCGGCAGCCTTTGTCCCGACCGCTCTTTTTCCTTCAACCACTACCGTTGTCGCAATTCTCGTATCACCAGCAAAAATTGTTACATGATTATTATTTAATTTTGCTAAATTATCTACCAATTCAAAATTATTGTTAAGTTGAATATTTCCCTTAAATAATACCCCATCTTTCAAGCTCCATTCGCCGGGATATTTACTATCAATTAACGCTAATGACATATTCATATCGCCCATTGCTTTTTCATTTAATGCTACCGCAAAATTATCGCGAACATTAAACACTGTCATCGTCCCAATCGCCCCACAAATACAGGCTACTAATGTTATAAAAGCAATAATCACCTTTTTTTGCAAACTCATTATTAACAATCAACTCCCTCTTTTTATTTAATTTCTATATTTATTCTCCATTTGATTCTTTTTACCTGCATTTTTTACTAAAACGGGACTTTAATCCAAGAAATCAACAGGTTTATCCACAGAAACAGGTGTTTTGTGGATAAACCTGTTGATAAGTATTGTTAAATTAATTTATTCTAACTCAAAACCTTTAAAGGTAATCATAATTTTAATCATTGCACTAAATAAAATAAGATTAATAAATACTATTAAACCAAGCCAACCCCACTGCAATAAAAAATAACCGGCAACAGTGCCAAGAACCGTCGCTCCTAAATAATAAAACAGCATATACATTGCTACGGCTTTAGCCTTATCACCGGTTGCAATTTTACCAAGCCAACCACACGCCGTCGCATGACTGGCAAAAAACCCTATCGTAAAAATGCCCAACCCAAGTATTTTAACCCATAGATAAATTCCTGTAGTAATAAAGCTACCACAAATCATTATTATTAAAGACCAGATTACAGCTTTATAATTACCGATTTTATCCGCCAATGCTCCCATTGCTGTAGAACTAATGCTACCTAATAAATATAAGACAAACAAACATGATACTAAGCTTTGACTCAAATTATAGGGCGGAGCAATCAAATCATAAGTAATATAATTAAATACAGCTACAAATGCTCCCAAGATTGCAAATGCTACAAAATTTACAGCTAACAATTTTTTATTAGTTAAGCTATTTTTAAAGTTAATAAAAATTTTTTTATCAATTTTGCTTCCACTCAATTTTGTCGTTTCGGCAGGTAAACCGATATAGAAAATAAAACCTAATAATAGATAACAAAGCCCCATTATTCCAACACCACTACGCCACGACAGCCAATCAGTTAAAAAGCTTGTACCAATCCTTCCTACCAACCCGCCAATAGCCGTTCCGCTAATATAAATGCCCACAACCAAACCTATAATACCTTTACTAAACTCATCATTAATGTATGAAATAATCAAGGTTGGAAAAAAGGCTAAAAAACAGCCTTGGACAAACCTAAATAACAATAATAACCAAAAATTATTAGTCATAGACATCGCAATAACCAATATTGCTGAAGCTATTAAGGCTCCTGCCATACTCTTTTTTCGTGGCAATTTTTGCGAAACTACAGCAATAACAATCATTGTAATTGCCATACCTACAGTTCCAAAAGACATTGCCAAACTGGTTTCAATCGGTGTTATATTAAAAGTTCTCGATAAAGATGGAAGAATCGGTTGTAAACAATACTCTCCTCCAAAAACAGCAATACTGCCACTGAACATAGCGCAGACAGCACGCCAATACTTTTTCGTTCCTTTTTCAATATAACTTTCCATATCCTCATCCCCATATTATTAATTATCTGCTTAAACTAACTGAAAAATCACTAATCACAATATTTTCTTTATCGCCTAATTCACCAAATTTAAGTTTTTTATCACCATATAACTCTTGTGGAATTTCACCATTATAGCCGAATCTTACTACAAAGCCTTTATACTTACTTAAAGCACCATTATGCCAATCATTCACATAACCACCATAATCCCAACCAAAACCATTAATATCTATCGATGCTTTATTTGTTGTTGACACAGCATCAAGATTACTGCCAATTCCTATATCATAAATAAGTTTCCAAGGACTGTTTTTTTGCTTTACTGTAACTGATTCAGGTTTTTCACCGTATTTATTATCTTTCCAATATATTATCAATTCTTTATCAGTGTCAGGATAAATTATTGTAACATCATATACCCCAATTCCTTCAGCACCATAAATTTGAGATTTTTTAAGATTATCATTCCCAAATAAATTATTTAAATCCTGAATATTCATATTACTTTTTATCGGACCAACCCTATTATATGGTACACAATACCAATCATTATATTGATAAGAATTGTCAGTATGCCATAAATCCAAAGGGATACAGCTACCATTATTGTCATCAACAAAAATTTTCGTTATCTCACGATCAATATAAAATTTTCTTATAACATTATCATGATTTAAAGTTCTGATTCCTAAATATATATGATAAAAATTTTTATTATAGTGATTTACACTATCCTCCTGAGGAAAAGCATCCACATAAAAAACTAAATCACTATCAAAATGTTCATTAACCATTTTTTGAACTTCAGTGGATTTTTCCACCAAATAATCCAATACAAATTTCTCCTGTTCAGCTTTTTGTAGCGCGGTTACCGTATCAGAATCAATAATATTGTTGTCACTATAAATACCGTGGAGTCTTTTAAACTTATTAATACCATTTTCCAGCTCCATACCACTGTTATTTTCAGCAATTTGATAACCTATTTTATTTAAAATAACACGGGCATCTTCAATACTGATTTTTCCATCCTGAGCATTAACAAGATTAAAGTTATAGCTCAGAAAAAGCGCTAAACATATTATTAATTTGTTTATAATATGTTTACTTAAATTAATATTAAACAAAAAATCACCTCTTCAAAAAATTAAAGCCGGATTGCTCAACAATCCGGCTCTTGTTATTATTTGAAAATTGAAATTATTTTTCCAATATCATCTGTATTAACATTTTTTGTTTTAATTGAGCTTCCAGCATCAACAGTTTCCGTAGCATTGTACACATTTAAAGTACCGCTGATGGATTGAGTAGTGAGCGTACCGGCAAAAGATGTAACATTATTAACCACTCTTTTACTGCCGGCTGCCGCTATGGTTAATTTACCATTATAAATGTTAAGAACTACCGGCGTAGCATTTTTTATATTAACATTCATCAAGCCTTTATGATTACTGCCTAAAGAGACGCTCAAAGTGTGAACATCTTTATTATCACCATGATAAGCCCCACTAACCTCAATAATGATTTTATCAGCACCGGTATCAGTATTAATATCAACTGACATTGATGCACCGCCACCATAAGTATTTTTTAAATCTGTAAAAATTAATTTACCTTCAGATGCACTATCAAAAAAAGAATAGTCAAAAATATTCACATTATCATCAGCAATTATCTCTACAGTCTGTAGACTATCAACCTGCGCGGCTGCCAAAGCAACTTGACCGGTTAACATTACCAATGCTGCCAACAAGACTATTAAGTATTTTTTCATTAGAAATCCTCCCTATATTTTTTATTAGTGTATGATAACATTAACAAAAAACATTGTCAATAAAATCAATTATTACTAAATACAACCACTACACTAATCTTATTTTATAATATTAGCACCCATATATTTAACCAAAACTTGCGGAACAATGACTGAACCATCTTCTTGCTGATAATTTTCTAAAATAGCTGCTACAGTTCTGCCAATAGCCAATCCGGAACCATTTAAAGTATGTACAAACTCCGGTTTCGCCTTAGCTTCACGACGGAATTTGATATTAGCACGGCGCGCTTGAAAATCTTCAAAATTAGAACAAGAAGAAATTTCACGATATTTTTCAAAACTAGGTAACCAAACCTCAATATCATACGTTTTCGCTGAAGAAAAGCCCATATCTCCCGAACATAATAAAATAACACGATATGGTAAATTTAATAGTTGCAAAACTTTTTCGGCATTATTGGTAAGTTTTTCTAACTCTTCATAAGAATTTTCCGGTAGTGAATATTTCACTAATTCCACTTTGTTAAATTGATGTTGTCTAATTAACCCTCTGGTATCGCGACCAGCCGCACCGGCTTCGGCTCTAAAGCAGGCACTATGCGCAGTATAACATAATGGTAATTCTTGCGCTTCTAAAATTTCACCACGATGATAATTCGTAACCGGAACTTCAGCGGTTGGGATTAAATAATAATCAAGGCCTTCCAATTTAAACATATCTTCCGCAAATTTCGGCAATTGTCCGGTACCAGTCATACTATCTTTATTGGCAATATACGGTGGAATAATTTCAGTATAGCCATGTTCTTCCGTATGTAAATCCAGCATAAAACTAATCAAAGCTCGTTCTAATCTGGCTCCTAAGCCCTTATAAAAAGTGAATCTAGTACCGGTAACCTTCGCTCCGCGTTCAAAATCCAAAATTCCTAAGCTTTCACCGATTTCCCAGTGTGGTTTTGGCGCAAAAGAAAACGCCGGTATATTACCCCAGGTTCTTATTTCCACATTATCATCTTCATTTTTCCCTACCGGAACCTCTGCACTCGGTACATTCGGAATATTCATCACAATTTCCGCTAACGCAGTTTCAATTTCTTTAACTTCAACATCAAGCTTTGCAATATCATCACCAACACTTCTCATTTCCACAATCAAATCATCGGCATTTTCTTTATTCTTTTTCATAACGCTGATTTGTTGTGATACAGTATTACGTTTACTTTTTAATGCTTCTACTTCCGCTAATACTGCGCGACGCTTTTTTTCTAATTCCAAAAATTCATTTAAATCTAGATTAGTGCCTCTATTGATTAATGCTTGTTGCACAAGCTCAGTATTATCCCTTACAAATTTTATATCAAGCATACTAATTCCTCCATTAATATTGTTAATTTTCCCCTCAATCCTAATAAACCAATTATAGCTAGTCAAGAAAATAGTGTCAAATGACTACCTCATTTGA
>RRZT010423964.1_pt1 | contig 32639 bp, 30 predicted proteins | sample 2165551 | NCBI WGS metagenome assembly RRZT01 (sample SAMN10456910, study PRJNA506462) | wastewater metagenome | biome: wastewater; feature: sludge; material: wastewater sludge; isolation source: wastewater sludge with Escherichia coli K12::gfp cells carrying plasmid... | place: USA: Moscow, Idaho...
AAGGTCAGCGCCGAGCAGCTGGGCCAGCTCATCGCCCGCATCCATGGCAACGTCATCAGCAACAACGCCGCCAAGCAAGTGTTTGAAGCACTGTGGAGCGGCGAAGGCAGCGATGTCGATGCCGTCATCGAAGCCAAGGGCCTGAAACAGATGAACGACACCGGCGCACTGGAAGCCATCATTGATGAAGTGATTGCCGCCAACCCCGGCAACGTCGAGCAATACAAGGCCGGCAAGGACAAGGCCTTCAACGCCTTGGTTGGCCAGGTCATGAAAGCCAGCAAAGGCAAAGCCAACCCGCAGCAGGTGAACGAGCTGTTGAAGAGCAAGCTGGCTTAAAGTCTCGATCATCCATCTATTGCGCCTTATACGTGGCAGCAGCAGTATGCAAACATTGCGCCGCCACGTTTTTTATTTAACAGAAGGCCATAAATGGAGAACCACATAATTGCGAAAGCGAGCGCCGACTCATAAGTTGTGATTTGGGTGAATGGCACACGCTTTCCATGGTGGACGTTATGCACAGTTGGGCTATCTACCGTGGCATATGCTGCCAAAAGGAAGGATACCCTGCTTTTCAGCTACGCCGAAAAGAAAAGGGATGCGCCCATGACAGCCGCATCCCTTGCAAATTCTGGCTCCTCAACCTGGGCTCGAACCAGGGACCAACGGATTAACAGTCCGGTGCTCTACCAACTGAGCTATTGAGGAACAGATTTAAAATTATAGCAGCAAAAACTAGCCACGCCAACATGGCCTGAACTTTTTCACAAACAATTTTCGCGAAACAACCATGAGCGCATCTTCTACCCTACACTGGGCAAAGCGCTTTCTGTCGCGTTCACACGGTTCACGACATTTCGCCGCCTTGCCGGTACGGTCAGAGGTCGTAGGCAAGACAATGGCCATGTTTTCACACATGGCCTGTTCCCTGCTCTTGGTATCTCAAGCTCTTGTGCAACGGCGCACTTTCTACTGTTTCGTTGCCAAGTTGCTGGCCTGATGACGGGTTTGCTCTTGTTAATCTGTTTTTTCTGCGGCTTGTCTGGATGAATATTTCGCACCAATCAAAAGATTCTCTTTCTTCCTTCTTGCTACAAGCATGGCAAAACGTGCCTGATCCTTTTCTTGTACAGCAGCCTTTGGTGCATGCGCGCAACCTGAGTGTTCAATTGGATGGCAGAAGCGGTGTCGCACAAGCCACCATCACATTGCCTTACCCCGCACGCAGCCTTGAAGCATCTTTCAAGCAGCAGTTGCTGGATGTGCTGGCGCAATCTGGAAGAACTGCGCAAACAGTAGATATCCAGTTCACGGCGCGCATAGTGCTGCACGCTGTGCCTTCGAGGTCTGCACTGATTCCGGGCATCAAAAACATGGTGGCCGTCATGTCGGCCAAAGGCGGCGTGGGCAAGAGCACAACGGCTGTCAATCTGGCGTTGGCGCTGGCTGCCGAAGGCGCGCGCGTGGGCTTGCTGGATGCCGACATTTACGGGCCAAGCGTGCCCATGCTGCTGGGGCTGCGCGGCCAGGAACCGCAAGTGATCGACAACACCCGCATCATGCCGCTGGCAAAGCATGGCATCCAGGTCATGTCCATGGGTTTTTTGGTTGCCGAAGAAAGCGCCGTCATCTGGCGCTCTCGCATGGCGCTCAAGGCGCTAGAGCAATTGCTGCGCCAAACGCAGTGGAGCACCACGCCCGAAGATGCATTGGACTATTTGATTGTGGATATGCCTCCGGGCACAGGCGATATTCAGTTGTCCATGGCACAAAGCATGCCCTTAACGGCAGCTGTCATCGTCACGACCCCGCAAGATTTGGCGTTGCTGGATGTACAAAAAGGGGTGCAGATGCTGCAAAAGCTGCACATCCCCGTAGTGGGCATAGTCGAGAACATGGCGGTGCATATCTGCAGCCAGTGCGGTCACGCCGAGCATATTTTTGGTGCAGAAGGCGGCAAGGCGCTCGCCCAGAAAAACGGCCTGCCTTATCTGGGCGCTTTGCCGCTGACGCTGAAAATCCGCCAGCAGGCCGATGCTGGCACGCCCATCGTCGTAGCCGAGCCCGAAGGGGATCTGGCTGCCATCTACCGCAACATGGCTGTGCAAGCGGCAGCAAACATTGCCGCGCTTCCGCTGGATCACAGCCATAAGTTTCCGCCTGTTCGCGTACAGGCATGACATGATGCACCCGATGATGCAGTCGCCATATTCACCGTTTGTGTTTGCCAGCACCACCCCTTGCGCATATGCCCCAGCAATGCCAGGTAGCACCGAATGAACCGCATACATTGGCTCCAACACATACGGCGTGACTGCGCCGTACTTTGGTGGCTCAAAGCGGCAGGCACAACAGTGTACATGGTCTTGTTTTTTCAAGCCTATTTTCACCTGCTGCGCCAGCCTGCCCGCGCCGTTTTCACCATGCCCAGCACGGTGATCGACCAGGCCATTGCCTTTTCTGCGCCTTGGGTTCTGGTTTATTTTTCGCTGTGGGTATATGTCAGTTTGCCGGGCGCTTTGCAGCGCAATGGCCGCAATCTGTTCTGGCATGCCATGGGCTTCTTCGTACTGTGCCTAACCGGTCTGTTGTTTTATTATTTTTTTCCAACCACGCTGGAGCAGCCCACTTTCGACTGGAGCGCCATGCCTGTGGGCAAGGTTTTGCAAGCGCTGGATCAGGCGGGCAATGTATTTCCGTCCATGCATGTCGCCAGCGCCCTATTCGCCTGCTTGTGGGTGCGCCGTGAACTGCGCCGCATTCAGGCTCCGCAGTGGCTGCATGCCGCCAATATGCTGTGGTGCGGCGCCATTGTTTACTCCACGCTGGCAACCAAACAGCATGTGGTGCTAGATGTTGTAGGGGGCCTGGCATTGGGCGCTGCAGCCGGTTGGGCATCTGCGCGCCTGGCTGACTATCACCAGCGTCAGGCAATCAGCTCTGAGCAGACAACTCATGCGTGATCATATTGCACTCAGGCTTTGAGCTTGCGCGCGCGGCACCGCACCGATCCGGCTTGGGCGTTCAGTCTATTTTTTTCTTGTCATTAGAGACACGATTGATCGCCTCGTTGATTTCGGCAATCGAGCGCTCAATATCATCGTCATTCATTTCGCTGGTTTCTTCTGCGGTCAAAAATGCCGGCTGAATCGTGGAGGCGAACACTCCGTCGAGGATGCTATCGGTAACCACTTCCGATGCATTTTTGATGCTGGGCATCTCCCACCCCATGGCCAGCACCGTGGTGTTATCGCAGTTTTCGCCGCCTCGACGCAAAGCCTCTTCCACCATATCGGGCAACTCTGCCGACAGCGGACGCTCGACATCAGCCAGATAGCTCGCAATTTCTTCATCGCCCAAATTGCCCCATAAGCCATCGGAGCACAGCATGATCCGGTCTTTTTGCTGCAAGCGCATGGGCAAAGAAACATCAAACACTGGCCGACTGGGCGAGCCCAAGCAAGTAAAGAGTACATTGCGGTTGATATTTTCAGTTTTGACCGCAAAAAACTCTCCTTGCTCCATATAGCTGTGATCGCGCGTACGCAGCAGAATTTTTCCTTCTCGCACAACATACAGCCGTGAATCACCGCAATGCACCCAAATGGCATGCCCTTTTTGCACCAAAGCAGCAACCAACGTTGTGCGCGGCGTATCAGGCAGCCCTTTTTCCCCCGCATACCGCACGATGCGATGGTGTGCCGCCAGCAGGCTGTCTGACAGAAAATCTGCCGGTTTTTTGATTGTGGGTTGCGCCTGCTGCTGAAATTGCGCCGCCATGGTTTGCAAGGCCAATTGTGCAGCCACCTCGCCTTCGGCGTGACCGCCCATGCCATCGGCTAGCACGAACAAAGCGGCATCGCGGGTATAGCAATACCCCATGCGATCTTCGTTGTTTTTTCGACCGCCTTTGCGGCTCAATTGAAAAACATTGAATTTCATGGACGACTTCCTGGTAACAAAAGACGCGACAACCCGCCGGATTTACGCCCCGCTTGATCAGGCGCTGCCAAATCACCCAACACACTGTCCAGATGGCCTTTGATACGTTGCGTCAGCGGCGCATCCGGATCATTTCGCGCCAAATCAGACTCCATTTCCTTGACCAGCGCATGCACGGATTGAGGGCGCGCCAAGGGGTTCAGCGCCATGCACCACTCCACCATTTCGATCAAATGGTCGGAATACACCTTGCGCATTTTGGAAAGCGCCAGACTCAACCTGTCTCTTTCAAGCCGCTGCGGCGCCGCATTGGGCGGATAGCCCAGCATGCAAACAAAAATACAGGCGCCGATGGCGTAAATATCCGTCCACGGCCCCAGATCTCCTTTGCGCCGATACATCTCGGGCGCAGCAAAGCCGGGCGTGTACATCGGGCGCAAAAAATTGATCTCGTGGTTGATAACTTCACGCGCCGCGCCAAAATCGATCAGTACCGCCCTGTCGTCGTTGGTGATGAAAATATTGGCCGGTTTGATATCAAGATGCAGCATGCGATGCTGATGCACCACCCGCAAGCCGGTGAGAATTTCATCGAACAAGGAATAAATGGTTTCCTCGTGAAAGACGCGCTGTTTTTTTCGTGATCGCGCCGTCATCACAAAATCCTGCAGCGATGCGCCCTCCAGCAGGTTCATGACCATATAAACGGTTTCGTTCTCGCGAAAAAAATTGAGTACGCGCACCACCGCAGCATTCGAGATCTGCGCCAGCGCACGCCCTTCTTCAAAGAAGCTCTTCAACCCCAGCCGATACAGCGACAGCTTTTCTGGCTGCACCACCGGAATTTTTTCGCCCTCTGCGCGAGAACACAAAGCCGCTGGCAAATATTCCTTGATCGCAACCAGCCGCCCCTTCTTGTCGATTGCTTTGTACACCAGGCCAAACCCGCCCGATGCAATTTGATGCACGATGCGATATTCACCCAAATCGGAATCAGGAGGCAATGAAGCTGGCTTGGTATCAGGCGTTGCTGCGGCCATGAGAGTTCAATCATTCAAAAAGCAAAAACAGCGTAAAGCTATACTTTCGCCAATGGATTTTTTGCCCACAAACAGGATATTGGAGATTAAGTATGTCAGTTTACAGCATGACCGGTTACGCCTGCTTGCATCTTTCTTATCCTGATACGAACAATGAAGAAAAAACGACACATTTCACCGATACACAGCCAGGTTGGCGTCTGACTTTGGAGTTGCGTTCGGTCAACAGCCGCTTTCTGGATCTGTCTTTCAAGCTCCCTGATGAACTGCGCCCTTTCGAATCAGCCATGCGCGAACTGCTGCAAAAGCAGCTGCATCGCGGCAAGATGGAACTGCGCGCGCAGCTGGAGGCCAACCACCATGACCCGCACGGCGCACCAACCTCTCCCAGCCCGCAAACCCTGCATCAGCTCACCTATCTCCAGAACCAGATCCTGACCTGGTTTCCCAACGCAGCACCGCTTTCGGTCGCCGAAGTGCTGCGCACGGCCAACCCTGCCAAACCCACCCTTGCGCCCGACGCCCTGCAAGCATGGCTGCTGCAAAGCATGCACAGCCTGATTGCGCAGATGCAAACCGCGCGGCAAGCTGAAGGGGCGCAACTGGCGCAGGCATTGCGCAACCGTACGCAGCAATTGCGGGCGCTGTGCGAGCAGGCGCAACCACTGATTCCCCGTCTGGTGGCGCAGCAACGCGAGCGGTTTCTTGAAAAATGGCAAGAAGCCCTGCAACAGGCAGGCAGCAATATTTCTGCTGAGGCGGCGCAAGAGCGCGCGCTGACCGAAGCCACCGCGCTGGCGTTACGCATCGACGTGGCCGAAGAATTGGATCGCATTCAGGCTCATCTGCAAACCATCGATTCCTTGCTGGAACAAGGCGGCTTGCTGGGAAAGCGGCTGGACTTTCTCATGCAGGAACTGCATCGCGAGGCCAACACCTTCGGCTCCAAATCGACCAGCCTGGATACGTCGCAAATCGGCATCGACATGAAAGTGCTGATCGAGCAAATGCGCGAGCAAGTGCAAAACATCGAATAACTCTCTGCAACCCTACACCACCATGAATCCAACAAAAGCATCTACAAACGAAACGCTCGCCCATCCTGGCAACCTCCTGGTCGTCTCCGCTCCCAGCGGTGCGGGCAAATCCAGTCTGGTCAAAGCCCTCATGGAGCTGGACGCTGACGTGCGCGCCTCTATCTCGCACACCACGCGCGCGCCACGCGGACAGGAACTGGATGGACGCGAATACCATTTCGTGGATGCGCAGCGCTTCAACGACATGGTGGCGCGCAATGAATTCATCGAATGGGCCCATGTGCACGGCAACCAGTACGGCACATCTCGCCAAGCGGTGCAAGATCTGCTGCAAGCCGGGCAAGACGTCATGCTCGAGATCGATTACCAAGGCGCCTTGCAAGTCAAAGAAATCTTCCCGCAGGCCATTCTGATCTTCATCCTGCCGCCCAGCTGGGAAGAGCTGCGCGCCCGTCTGCAACGCCGAGGCGAAGACAGCAGCGAAACCATCGAGCAGCGCCTGCATAACGCCCAAACGGAAATGCTGCACGCTAAAAAATTCGACTTTGTTATAATCAACGAAATATTCGAGCGCGCTTTGTTCGACCTCAAAACCATCGTTCACGCCCAACGCCTGAAATACACCGCCCAGTCTTGCGCACGCGCTGCCGTATTTTCCGCATTGCATATTGGCTGAACGATTTTTCCATTGTTTTCACACCTTCTCTGGAGTCCGCTTCTCATGGCTCGCATTACCGTCGAAGATTGCTTGGCAAGCATTCCCAACCGCTTTCAACTGGTTCTGGCCGCCACCTATCGTGCGCGCATGCTGGGACAAGGCCACACGCCGCGTGTGCAAACCCGCAACAAGCCGGCCGTGACCGCGCTGCGCGAAATTGCCGACAAAAAAGTTGGTCTGGAAATGCTCAAAAAAGTGCCGGGCTGAGCTCCTGGCGCTGCAGACCACAGCACCCGATCTGAAAAGCGCCCTTGCGGCGCTTTTTCTTTTCCCACGATCAGGGCGACCTTAGAGGCAATGGGCAATAGGAACACCTAACTAGGCAAGCCCCAAGTCGGCACCCACCTTTTTTCTAAAAAAACCAGCAACCTCGCTCTACTTGAAACCCCCAATATGAAGGACGTGCACAGTGCGTGTAAGATAAGAAATCCTTTCGATACCGATTGATACACGAAAGTGTGACGCTGCATGCTTCCTTCTACTGCTGACACTGTTTCCGCCTCCTGCTTTGCCGAGCTGCTTGCCAAGCTGGACTATCTGGAACCGAACGAAATCCAGCAGGTGCGTGCGGCCTACAAGGTGGCCGATGCCGCCCATTCGGGGCAGTTTCGCAAAAGCGGTGAGCCATACATCACCCACCCCATTACTGTCACGGCGCAATGCGCCGAATGGAAGCTGGACACGCCCGCACTGATGGCCGCCTTGCTGCACGACACGATGGAAGACTGCGGCATCAACAAATCAGACCTTGCCGAGCAGTTCGGCGCCCAAGTCGCCGAGTTGGTGGATGGCCTGACCAAGCTCGACAAAATGCGCTTCAGCAGTCGGCAAGAAAATCAGGCCGAGTCGTTTCGCAAGATGTTGCTGGCCATGGCCAACGATGTGCGCGTCATTCTGGTGAAACTGGCAGACCGCCTGCACAATATGCGCACCATGTCGGACATGAAGCGCGAGGCGCAGGCCCGCATCGCGACCGAGACACTGGAAATTTACGCGCCGCTGGCCAATCGGCTGGGGCTGAATCACAGCTACCGCGAGCTCGAAGACCTTTCCTTCAAATACCTGCACCCCTGGCGCCACGCCGTTATGGAAAAAGCGCTGCAAAATGCCCACAAGCGCCGCCGCCCGCTGGTCGATAGCGTACAGAAAGAAATTGAAGAGGCCTTTGCCGCAGCAGGCCTCAAGGCGCGCATCACCACGCGCGAGAAAACCATCTTTTCCATCTACCGCAAGATGGAAGAAAAGCGCAACAGCTTTGCGCAAATCAACGATATTTACGGTTTTCGGATTCTGGTCAGCAGCAATCTGGATTGCTACATCGCGCTGGGCATTCTGCATCAACGCTATCGCCCCATGCCGCATCGGCTCAAGGACTTTATCGCCATCCCGAAAGAAAACGGCTACCAGTCGCTGCACACCACGTTGATCGGCCCCGCCAATATCCAGATCGAATTTCAGGTGCGCACCGAGGCCATGCACCAAGTTGCCGAGCTGGGCGTTGCCGCGCACTGGATGTACAAAACGCGCACCGAACAAGCCGCCAGCAACGCCGCCCAAGGCGCCAAACCCGCCAATTGGCTCAAGGGCCTGCTCGACATCCACAAGGAAACGCTCGACTCGCGCGAGTTTTTCGACAATGTGCGTGTCGATCTGTTCCCGGAAGACGTATTTGTCTTTACACCCAAAAACCGCATCATGTCTTTGCCACGTGGTGCCACCGTGATCGACTTTGCCTACGCCATTCACAGCGCCGTGGGCGATCAGGCCATTGCCTGCAAGGTCAATAACGAAGAGGTGCCCCTGCGCACCGAGCTGCAAAGCGGCGATATTGTCGAAGTCATCACCTCGCCCGATTCGCGTCCCAACCCGGCCTGGCTGGGCTTTGTGCGCACGGCTCGCGCCCGCTCGCGCATTCGCAGCCACCTCAAAACGCTGTCCGAAACAGAGGCCCTGCGCCTGGGCGAACGCTTGTTCATCCATGCCTACCGTGCAGAAGGCATGCAAAAACTCCCCCCGCGTGACGCAGCGCACGAACCCGTGTGGGAGCAGTTGCTGCAATTTGCCGGCAACAAATCGCTGGAAGATCTGTATACCGAGGTCGGACAAGGCAAACGCATTGCTGGCCTGCTGGCCAAAAAGTTGGCCACCCTGATGACCGGCCAAGGCGAAAAGCGCGACGCCATTCTGCAAAGCCAAGGGCACTTCAACCAAGACGAGTCCGACTTTGGCCATATCATCACGCTGGATGGCAGCGAAACCGCATCGGTCAAATTCGCACCTTGCTGCCACCCCATCCCGGGAGACGAGATCACGGGCTATCTGGAGCGCGGTGAAGGGCTGGTGGTGCACACGGCCGATTGCGGCATTGGCAAAAATCTGATCAGCCGAGACGCCGAGCGCTTCATCGAAGTCGAATGGGCCGAGCAAATGACACGCCCGTTCGCCGTTGCCCTGACCGTGACGGCGCACAACCGCATCGGTGCCATCGCCTCAATCACATCGGCCATCGCGGCTGTTCGCGCAGACATTGCTTACATCAACACGTCTGACGATATCATGTACCAGACCTCGCTGGATCTGCATCTGATTCTGCAAGTCAACGACCGTGTGCATCTGGCCGACGTGCTGCGCGCGCTGCGCCGCGTGCCCGCGACCATCCGCGCCCAACGGGTCAAATCAGCTGCCAGCTGATGGGTCTGCGCCCAGCATCCAGCAAGAGCCTGGGCATACGCTCGCGATCAGATCCATAACGCCTCACAGAACCAGCGACAGCGTGCTAGCATCCTCCATCGCCTTGTTCTTGTGTCCCTCCAAGAGGCAGGCCCCACTTTATCGCTGCTACTGGCCAAATCCAGCCTCACGCACCAAACCACAACCCAACAGGAGAAACCGCCATGTCCCATCCATTCATGCCCAACAGTCCGGAATGGCTGCAATCATTGCAAACCGCATGGGCACAGGCCGCCGAGCAATGGCGGCAAACCATGACGGTTCCTTTTTTTCCTACTCAGTCTGCGCAAGATGATGCCATCGCTTCGACCTCCAGCACACCGCCCTACCAAGATCTGTTTGCCATCATGGGTACCGCAGGAAAAGCGCTGTACGACAGCCTGGGCAACATGCACCTGGATCCTGATCGGCTGAAAGCGCTGCAACAACAATACACACAGGAAATGCTGGCGCTTTGGCAAAACCAGGACAAGCTTTCGGATATCGCCCGCGACCGCCGCTTTGCCAGCGACTTGTGGCAGCAACAGCCTGTAGCGGGCTTTGCCGCAGCAACGCATTTGCTCAACAGCCGCTTTTTGCTGGCGCTGGCCGATGCGCTGGAGGGCGATGCGCAAACCCGCGGGCGCGTGCGCTTTGCCATCGAGCAATGGTCGGCAGCGGCAGCCCCCAGCAACTTTCTTTCTCTCAATGTGGATGCCCAGAAAAAAGCGCTCGACACCCAAGGCGAGAGCATTGCCCGCGGCGTGCAAAACCTGCTGGCCGACGTGAAAAAAGGCCGGGTTTCGATGACGGATGAAAGCCAGTTCGAGGTCGGGCGCAATCTGGCGCTCACCGAAGGCGCCGTTGTGTTCGAAAACGAGATTTTTCAGCTCATCGAATACAAACCCTTGACGCCCAAGGTGCACGAGCGCCCTTTTCTCATGATTCCGGCTTGCATCAACAAATACTACATTCTGGATTTGCAGCCCGATAACTCCATGGTGCGCTTCGCCGTTGAAGAAGGCCATCACACATTCGTGTTGAGCTGGCGCAACCCCGATGCCGAAATGGCCCACATGACTTGGGATGACTACATCGAACGCGGCATCATCACCGCCATGCAAAAGGTGCTGGAAGCTTCCGGCGCAAAAAAACTCAATGTGCTGGGCTTTTGCGTAGGCGGCACCATGCTGGCCACCGCCTTGGCCGTGCTGGCCGCGCGCAAGCAGCCTTTGGTGCACAGCGCCACCTTCCTCACCTGCCTGCTCGATTTCAGCGATCCGGGCGTGCTGGGCCTGTTCATCGATGAAAGTTTCGTGCGCTGGCGCGAAATGCAATTCGCCAACGGCGGCCTGCTGCCTGCGGGCGACCTGCTCAACACCTTCAGCTTTTTGCGCCCCAATGAATTGGTCTGGAATTACGTGGTGGACAACTACCTCAAAGGTGAAACCCCACGCCCATTCGACCTGTTGTACTGGAACGGCGATTCCACCAATCTACCCGGCCCTTGGTACGCCTGGTACCTGCGCAATGCCTATCTCGAAAACAAGCTCATGCAGCCCAACGCCACTGTCGTGTGCGGCGAAAAAATCGATTTCGGCAGAATCAAGCTGCCCGTGTATCTATACGGCTCGCGCGAAGACCACATCGTGCCCATCGAAGGCGCTTACGCCAGCGTCAACGTTCTGTCGGCATGCAACAAGCGTTTTGTAATGGGGGCATCCGGCCATATTGCCGGCGTGATCAACCCGTTGAAGAAAAACAAGCGCAGCTATTGGAGCAACGATGATCTGCCTGCCTCCCTGCCCGAATGGCTGGCCGGAGCAACCGAACACCCCGGCAGCTGGTGGGCCGACTGGTCGCAGTGGCTGGGCAAGCAAGGCGGCCGCCTGATCGCTGCGCCCAAGCGCTACGGCAACACAAAACTCAAACCGATTGAACCGGCACCTGGGCGTTACGTCAAAGCCCTAGCCCAAACCCGCAACATATAAAAGCCAAGCAGATTACTCACGCGCAGCAGAGAGGGAATTATGGGCTGTATGATTGATGCGCGCTCAGAATTACATACCACCTTTTAGCCACCGCGGAGAAGAAAAAACCCACAGCTTTAAGGCTGTGGGTTTTTTTGACAATGCAGGAACAAAACGCGAGGAACGTTTAGTGGCTTGCAGCATCTTTGGCTGGGTCGACCGCATGATCAACAGCCTTACCTTTGGCAGCAGTGGCCTTTTTCTTGGGCGCTGTTTTTTTCACAGCAACTTTTTTGGCCGGAGCAGAAGCGGCAGAAGCAGCAGGTGCCACCTCGGCTACGGGTGTTGTCGCAAAAGCGGATACTGCGAAGCCCGAAGCAATCAAGGCCATAGCGATTTTTTTCATAACGATCTATCCTTTTTGATTAATTTATACATGCACAATGCATGCGGTGACTAGTCTATGAATGTTCATGAAGCAGATCAAGCAAATTTTTGCCAGAATTACAAAAAATACAAAAATCTCGAAATGTTTAATATTTCATTGCATAAAAAATATTTAGTTACAACGTAGGCTCGATATTTCAGTTAACTAAAGATGAGTTGACATGCACTCCCCTTTTTCTGAATAATACATCAAATGAATTGTTGCATACCCCCGACCACAGAAAACCTTATTATTAATATATTTTATAAATATCAATAATATTAAGAAATTCATTATTTTATGAGCTCTTAATTCCCTAAGCGCTAAAGCGAATGAATTTTAATCGGAATAGGCAATTAAAAAGTTAATAAAGATTTAGTTCCAGCACCGATTTGCTTGGACTATTTCTTGCGCCAGAACAAGAACGACAGCACTGCCATCACCAAGAATACGAAAAACAATACCTTGGCAATTGATGCAGTAGTACCCGCAATACCGCCAAACCCGAGCACTGCGGCAATAATGGCAACAACTAAAAATACGAGAGCGTGATGCAACATGATTTACCTCACTCCCTCCAAGATGCGTGCGGTTACCCACTTAAAACAGTCACCCATAGAAAAATCTAGATCGTGTTTACATTACAAGGCGTGAGGTAACGTATGCAAGCAGGAAGTGTTTTCTACTCCTGTAATTTCAGAAATGACGCATAAGGCATATCCAATTTCGCTATATTTCCACCTAACCATATACTGCAATATATAAATGGTTCTGTTTTCAGTATTGGCCGCTATGCAGTCGATTCATACAATATATAAAGTCTCTTTCAATCGCATGCCTTGATTGGATGCAAAAAGAGTTTTCACCGGGCAGGCAATGCTTTTGCCCTTTAATGCGATCCGACTCAATAAGGTACCCCTAAATCATCCCTGCGCGCGCAACACCCCCGGCGTCAGCCGGCCGGCCTGCATGGTCAACTGCTGCTGGCACTGTTTGGCCAGGTTGGTGTCATGCGTAACCAGCACCAGGGTACTGCCCAGCGCCCGATTCAGGGCAAACATCTGTGCAATCACTTCCTGCCCGGTGGCAAAGTCGAGGCTGCCGGTCGGCTCATCGGCCAGCAGCAAGGTGGGCTGCATCACGAATGCCCGTGCCAATGCCACGCGCTGCTGCTCACCCCCCGAAAGAACTTTGGGGTAATGCCATAGCCGCGCCCCCAAGCCCACCTGTTCCAACATGGCCTGCGCGCTGGCGCGGGCATCGCTACGCCCGGAGAGCTCCAGAGGCAACATCACGTTTTCCAGCGCCGTCAAATTCGGCAACAGCTGGAAGCTCTGAAACACAAAGCCCATCTGCTGCCCACGCACGGCGGCGCGCGCATCTTCGTCCAGCGCGAACAGATCGGTGCCTGCCACGCGCACCGTGCCGCGGCTCGGCACATCCAGCCCCGCCATGACGGACAGCAAGGTGCTTTTGCCCGAGCCTGAAGCCCCCACAATCGCCGTGGTACTTCCTGCAGGCAAGGAAAAGTGGATATCGTGCAGAATCTCCAATTTGCCGCCTGCCGATGGCACCGTCTTGAAAACATGCTCAACCACAACCATTTGACCGGAAGCCGCTTCTGTTGCGGACTGGAAATCAGACATAACCAAGGACCTGAATCAATGCAAAACCGATTTATAGCAGCAAGTTCGCAATGGGGGCACCGCATCGGCCTGTTAGCCCTGCTCGGCCTGTCCCTTTTGACGTTGTTGGCTCACCCAGCGCACGCCGGCACAGCGCAGCCCGCGCGTATTCTGGTGGTAGGTGATTCTCTCAGCGCAGAATACGGACTTCCACGCGGCAGCGGCTGGGTGGCTTTGCTGCAAAAACGGCTGGATGCCGAAAAGAAAGCGTACCGCGTGGTCAATGCCAGCATCAGCGGCGACACCACATCGGGCGGCCGCACGCGCCTGCAACAACTGCTCAAACAGCACCAGCCCCAGATCGTGGTGCTGGAACTGGGGGGCAACGATGCTTTGCGGGGGCTGTCTTTGCAGCAAACGCGCGCCAATTTGGCCGCCATGGTGACGGCATCGCAACAGACCAAAGCCAAAGTGCTGCTACTGGGTATGCAGATTCCGCCCAATTACGGGCCGAAATACACCGCCGACTTTACCCAGACGTTTACGGATGTCAGCCGGACGCACAAAACCGCCTTGGTGCCTTTTCTGCTCAAAGGCATCGGCGATGTACCCGACAGCCAGCGCTGGTTCCAGGCCGATCGCATCCACCCCAATGCGCAGGCTCAAAGCAAGATGCTGGACAACGTCTGGCCCCAACTCAGGCCTTTGCTGCGCTGATTTTTTCACTGATGTGCATGGCAGCGTACGCTTTTCTGCCCGAAATCTGCCCGCAAATCACGTACGACAACACCTGCAAGCACGGCTGCTTGCTGGCGTCAAAAGAAGGTGCTTTTGATATGAACAAGGTAAACAACCACATTGACTATGTAGAGTTCCCGGCCAAGAGTGTTGAGGAATTAGGCAAAGTCAAAGACTTTTTGAGTGCGGTATTTGGCTGGTCATACACCATGTATGGCGACGATTATGCGGACACTGCAGACAGTGGCACATCCAGCGGCATCAACGCCGAAGACCCAACACCAACGCCTCTTGTCGTTATTTATGCAGCAGATTTGCAAGCGACATACGACATGGTAAACACTGCTGGCGGCACCATCACAAAAGAGATTTTTGATTTTCCGGGTGGCAAACGCTTTCACTTCCAAGACCCAGCGGGCAATCATCTTGCCGTTTGGTCGGAATAAGTCAGATACCGGCAAGCAGCATGGATGACGATTTGCAAACCATTCCGGGCGTTGGCAAGAGCATCGCGGCGGACTTGCGAAATCTCGGCATACACCATGTGAAAGACCTCAAACATCAAGATCCCGAAGTACTGTATGCGCAACTGATGGACAAGACCGGATGCCATGTTGATAGATGTGTTTTGTATGTTTTTCGTTGCGCCGTCTATTTCTCTGAACACGAAAAACACGACCCCGAAAAATTGAAGTGGTGGAACTGGAAAGATCAGAAATAACTTTTCGACACCGCTGAAAAGCGATACGTCCAACAATCGCGCATGAAAAAACCCGCAAGCAATTCTGCCTGCGGGTTTCGAAAAATGGTGGGCGATACTGGGATCGAACCAGTGGCTTCCACCGTGTGAAGGTGGCACTCTACCGCTGAGTTAACCGCCCGAATAGGGTTTGCAGCATGGGCCTTTGATACATGGGCCCTGTCTGCGAAAGACGCGCATTATGGCACAGTTTTGGGTGCATCAGCCACACGCACCGCGTAAAAAAAAGCGATCTCATGCCTCATCGGCATCGTCTGCATCAGCCATGCTCTTCCACAATGTTTTGCCATTGCTGGCTTTGTCGATCACGGCCAGCATGGCTTCGTGCGCGGTGCGTTCGGCGTCTGATGCTGCCAGCATGGGCAACACCACATGGCTGAAGTCTTGCTGCGGGGCATCGCTGCGGGCGGCGCCTTCTTGCGCATGATCCATGATGAGCGCCTCTTGCCCGCGCGTCAGCCGGATATAGACCTCGGCCAGCAAGCGCGCATCCAGCAAGGCGCCGTGCAAGGTCCGGTGGGTGTTATTGACCTCCAGGCGTTCGCACAAGGCATCCAGCGAATTGCGCTTGCCGGGATAGCGCGTTTTAGCCAGCGCCAGCGAATCGACCACCTGACCCACATGGCTGGCAAAGCCAGACTGTTTGACCAGTTGCAGCTCGTGGTTGAGAAAGCCCACGTCAAACGGCGCATTGTGGATGATGACTTCGTCCGCCCCTTGGATAAAGTCGAGAAACTGCTGCGCCACATCGGCAAATACGGGCTTGTCTGCCAGAAATTCGGCCGTGATGCCATGCACCGCCTGCGCCCCCGCGTCAATGTCTCGCTCGGGGTTGAGGTACAGGTGCAGATCATGCCCTGTGGGCTGGCGATTGACCAATTCCACACAGCCGATTTCGATGACGCGGTGGCCTTCGGCCACTTCCAGCCCGGTGGTTTCGGTATCGAGAAAGATTTGACGCATGACGAATGCCTAGGAAGTTGCAGAACGCTGCAAAAGGGTGATGCATCGCCCCATGCTGCAGCAATCAGCGATTGTCTCAGTGGTTTTCTTTGGCGTGGTTGATGGAGTATTTGGGGATTTCCACCACCAGGTCTTTCTGCCCGATCATGGCCTGGCACGACAGGCGCGATTGCGCGGTCAGCCCCCAGGCGCGGTCGAGCATGTCGTCTTCACCGTCTTCGATGGCGTTCAGGCTCTCGCCGCCTTCGCGCACGATGACGTGGCAGGTGGTGCAGGCGCAGACCATGTCGCAGGCATGCTCGATTTCGATGTGGTTATCCAGCAAAGCCTGGCAGATGGTGGTGCCTGCGGGCGCTTCGATGGTGGCGCCTTGCGGGCAGTATTCTTCATGGGGCAATATGGTGATGCGAGCCATGCGGCAATTCTCCTGCTAAAAATGTCAATCGTTTCGTGTCATGGGATGGTGTGAGGCGGTCACAGCGCGTCCAGCGTTTTGCCGGTCAGCGCCTGTTGTATGCCCCGGTTCATGCGGGCGGCAGCAAACGCTTCGGTGGCGTGCGCCAAGGCGTGGCTGCCCGCTTCGATCGCTGTCGCATCGTTTTGCGCGCGCAGCGCCTCCAGCGCCTGCATTTGCGCCTCGATGGCCTGACGCTCCGGATCGGTCAGCAAATCGCCATCGGCCTGCAAGGCGCTACGCACCGAAAGCAGCAGGCGCTCGGCATCCACGCGCGCTTCGGTCAAGGCGCGCGCAGCCATGTCTTCGCCCGCGCTGACAAAGCTCTCTTGCAGCATGCGGGCGATGGTGTCGTCATCCAACCCGTAACTGGGCTTGACTTCGATATGCGCCTGCACGCCGCTGGTTTGTTCGGTCGCATGTACTTGCAACAGGCCATCGGCATCGACTGTGAAGGTGACACGAATACGCGCCGCGCCCGCAGCCATCGGCGGAATGCCCCGCAAGGTAAAGCGCGCCAGACTGCGGCAGTCTTGCACCAAATCACGCTCGCCCTGCACCACATGCAGACTCATGGCTGTTTGGCCGTCCTGGTAAGTGGTGAATTCTTGCGCCATCGCCACCGGAATGGTCTGGTTGCGCGGAATGATGCGCTCCACCAACCCGCCCATGGTCTCAATACCCAAAGAAAGCGGAATCACGTCCAGCAGCAGCACATCGTGCGCGCCGGCATTGCCCAGCAGCTGATCGGCCTGAATGGCCGCGCCCAGCGCCACCACTTCGTCGGGGTTGAGGTCGCACAGCAGCGGCTTGCCAAAAAATGCCGCGATGGCTTCTTGCACCACAGGCATGCGCGATGAACCGCCCACCATGACCACACCTTGCACATCGGCCACGGTCAATTGGGCATCGTTCAGCGTGACGCGCACGGCTTGCAGACAGCGTTGGGTCAGGCTGTGTGTGGCTTGGGCAAAATCGCTGCGGCGAATGATTTGCTGCACCACCTGTTCCCCCGCAGGGGCGGAAAACACGGCGCTGTCTTCAGCCGTTAGCGCGTGCTTGCAGGCACGTGCCGCCATCAGCCAGGCCGTGCGGTCTTCGGCGTTGGCAGCTTGCAAGCCGCTGTGCTGCTGCACCCAGTCGGCCAGCGCGCGGTCGTAATCATCGCCCCCCAGTGCCGAGTCGCCGCCTGTGGCCAGTACCTCGAACACGCCTTTTTCCATGCGCAGCACGGAAATATCGAAGGTGCCGCCGCCCAAGTCGAATACGGCGTACAAGCCTTCGCTAGCCTTGTCCAGCCCATACGCCAAGGCGGCTGCCGTGGGCTCGTTGATGAGCCGCAGCACGGGCAAGCCCGCCAGTTGCGCGGCATCTTTGGTGGCCTGGCGTTGGGCATCGTCGAAGTAGGCAGGCACGGTAATCACCGCGCCTTCTACCGCAGCGCCCAAACTGGCTTCAGCGCGTTGGCGCAAGGCGGCAAGCAGGCTGGCGCTGATTTCAACCGGCGATTTGTCGCCCGCCCGCGTGCGCACGCGCACCATGCCCTGACTGGCATGGTCGGCCACCAATGCATAAGGCAGCCATTGCCCTTGTATCGATTCAATATCGTGCAGGCTGCGCCCCATCAGACGCTTGACGGATACGATGGTGTTAGCCGGGTCCACGGCCTGGCGTTGCAAGGCCTCGTACCCCGTCAGGATCGCGCCTTGCGTGCCGCCATCGGCCAATGCGCTAGTTTCTGCATAGTGCACCGCCGAAGGCAGAATGACGCGCCCCTGCGCATCGGGCAGGCATTGCGGCAGGCTGTCGCGCATGGTGGCCACCAAAGAATGCGTGGTACCCAAGTCGATGCCGATGCCAATACGGCGCTGGTGCGGATCCGGGCTGACGCCAGGTTCTGAGATCTGTAGAAATGCCATGAATCGTGTGCAATAAAAACCCGGCCTGCCTGCCCAAGCGGGCAAACATCCTCAGGATGAACAGATAAATGCGATAGGCGCATTGTCCCAGACATGGCCCCCCTGTTCGATACCTGCACGCACTATTCCACAACGCACTTGCGTGTTCATGTGCCGGTCTTGCCTATTCGCATCGCCTTTATTAAGACGAAGATATGGCATGATGATCCGTATAGTGCTGTCAAAAGGTACCCGCCTGCACATGCATGCAGGTGGTCGCAGGCCACAAAAGCAAAAGACCTACCGCAAGCAAGGGTAAATCCCCATACGATTGGGTCTTTTTCGGCACAGCCAAACACGATAATGAGTCTACGTTTTGTCTATGTTTTCAAGGAGACGCATCCATGCCAAACTATGCAGAGTTTCATCACAAAACACTGACAGAGGCAGAAGCCTTCTGGGGTGAACAAGCCAAGCGGATCGAGTGGAAAACACCTCCACAAACCATCTGCGATTACAGCAACCCGCCATTCGTCAAATGGTTTGTGGGCGGCACGACCAATATCTGCCACAACGCAGTCGATCGCCATGCGGCCAAGCGCCCCAATGATGCCGCGCTGATTGCCATCTCCACCGAAACCAATACCGAAAAAACCTATTCCTTTGCCGAGTTGCAGCGCGAAGTCGAGCGCATGGCCGCCTCGCTCAAGAGCCTGGGCGTGCAAAAAGGCGACCGGGTACTGATTTACATGCCCATGATTGCCGAGGCCTGCTTTGCCATGCTGGCCTGTACGCGCATCGGCGCCATCCACTCGGTGGTGTTTGGCGGCTTTGCCTCGGGCGCGCTTGCCACGCGGATTGAAGATGCGCAGCCCAAAGTCGTTGTCAGCGCCGACGGCGGCTCACGCGGCGGCAAGGCCATTCCCTACAAGCCCTTGCTGGACGAGGCCATCAAACTTTCCAAACACAAACCCGAATCCGTTTTGCTGGTTGATCGCGGCCTGACGCCCATGAACCTGGTGGAAGGGCGCGACCATCTGTGGGCCGACCTGCGCGCCAAGCACATGGATGCCCAAGTGCCCTGCGAATGGCTGGAAGCCACCACCCCCAGCTACACCCTGTACACCAGCGGCACCACCGGCAAGCCCAAAGGCGTGCAGCGCGACACCGGCGGCTACTGCGTGGCGCTGGCCACCAGCATTCCGTACATCTACGGCGGCCAACCGGGTGAAACCTTCTTCTCCACATCCGACATCGGTTGGGTCGTGGGCCACAGCTACATCATCTACGGCCCGCTGATCGGCGGCATGGCTACCATCATGTACGAAGGCCTGCCCACGCAAGGCTTCGACCATCAGCCCGATGGCGGCATCTGGTGGCGCCTGGTGGACAAGTACAAAGTCTCGGTCATGTTCAGCGCGCCCACGGCGATTCGCGTGCTCAAAAAACAAGACCCCGAACACCTCAAGAAACACGACCTGTCCAGCCTGCGCACGCTCTTCCTGGCGGGCGAACCGCTGGACGAGCCGACCGCCAAATGGATCTCTGAAGGGCTGGACGGCAAACCGATCGTTGACAACTACTGGCAAACCGAAACCGGCTGGCCGATTCTGAGCGTCGCCAATGGCATAGAAGGCGTCACCCCCATGGCGCCGCGCTTTGGCAGCCCCGGTGTGGGCATGTACGGCTACAACGTCTGCCTCATCAACGACAACAACGGCAACACCATCACCCAGCCCGACGAAAAAGGCGTGCTGATGATCGAAGGGCCGCTGCCCCCCGGCTGCCTGCAAACCGTATGGGGTGACGACAAACGCTTCGTCAACACCTACTGGACCAAGGTGAAGGACGAAAAAGGCAAAGAGCGCTGGTTCTACAGCACATCCGACTGGGCCAAGCGCGATGCCGACGGCTACTACTTCATCCTCGGCCGTACCGACGACGTGATCAACGTGGCCGGCCACCGCTTGGGCACCCGCGAGATTGAAGAAAGCATCTCGGCACACCCCAACGTGGCCGAAGCGGGCGTGGTCGGCATCGCCGACGATGTGAAAGGGCAGATTGCGCTGGCCTTCGTCACCGCGAAAAAACCGCTGGAATCCGCCGAGGCGACGGCAGCGTTCGAAAAAGAAATTCTGCGCCAGGTGGACAGCACCTTGGGCGCGGTGGCCCGCCCGGCGCGCGTGTATGTGGTCAACGCCATGCCCAAAACACGCAGTGGCAAGCTGCTGCGCCGCACGCTGCAAGCCGTGGCCGAAGGCCGCGACCCGGGCGACCTCAGCACCATCGACGATCCAGCCAGCCTGCTGGCCATCCGCGATCTGATCGCGCAGAAATAAGCCACAACCCACACGCCCTCGCGCCGCTTGGCGCAGGGCTGTCGGTCAACAGGGCCATCCCCTCACGGCATGTCGCCTAGCGCACATGCCGTTTTTTCGTGGTGGTTTGGTTTCAGATTCAATCCAACAAGCAATCAGCCCTTCGGCATTGGATTGTTCGTATGTGACCGGGCATGCATCCACCCTTCGGCCATCCATTACAGTAACGGGTTGGGCTTGCTGGGCAACCGCCCGAAACGCAGGCCGCATGGCTCCACAAGCCGAACGTATTTCTTCCAACCCTTTCAACAAACCCCATGATGGATACCCCTTTTGTTCGCTCCGCTGGTCGCCAGCCCCACCAGCTGCGCCCCATTCACATCACCCGCCACTACACCCGCTATGCCGAAGGCTCGGTACTGATCGAATGCGGCAACACCCGCGTGCTGTGCACCGCCTCGGTGGAAGAAAAAGTACCCCCTTTCCGCAAAGGCAGCGGCGCGGGCTGGGTCACGGCAGAATACGGCATGCTGCCGCGCTCCACCCACACCCGCAGTGACCGGGAGGCCGCCAAGGGCAAGCAATCTGGCCGCACGCAAGAGATTCAGCGCCTGATCGGCCGCTCGCTGCGCGCCGTGTTTGATTTGCAGGCTTTGGGCGAGCGCACCATCACGCTCGACTGCGATGTGCTGCAAGCCGATGGCGGCACGCGCACCGCAGCCATTACGGGCGCTTATGTGGCCGCACAAGATGCCGTGGCCCAACTGCTGCAAGCCGGCACAATCACGCACAACCCCATTCGCGAAGCGGTAGCTGCCATTTCGGTGGGCATCGTGCACGATCAGGTGTTGCTGGATCTGGAATATGCCGAAGATTCCAACTGCTCCACCGACATGAATGTGGTGATGGCAGGCAGCGCAAACGGCGAATTGCGCTTTATCGAAGTGCAAGGCACTGCCGAAGACGCCCCCTACACCCGCCAGCAACTGGATGCCATGCTGCAACTGGCCGAACAAGGCATTGCCGAGCTGCAGCGGCTGCAACTGGCCGCCTTGGCACAACCATCCGCAGCGCCAACGCCATGAAAATCGTTCTTGCCAGCAACAACCGCGGCAAACTGACCGAACTGCAAGCCCTGCTCGCAGACTTGGGGGTGGAGCTGATTCCCCAATCTGCGCTGGGCATTGCCGAGGCACAAGAGCCTTTTCACACTTTTCTGGAAAACGCCTTGGCCAAGGCGCGCCACGCCAGCGCCCAGTCGGGCCTGCCCGCCATTGCCGATGATGCCGGGCTGTGTGTGGACGCTTTTGGCGGCAAGCCCGGCGTGCAAACGGCCTATTACGCCACCTGGTTTGGCTACGAAAAGAATGATGCCAACAACGTCAAGGCGCTGCTGGAGCAAATGCAGCATGTGGACAACCGTCGCGCCGCGCTGGTGAGCACTTTGGTGGCCGTGCGCAGCCCCGACGACCCCGAGCCGCTGGTGGCCGTTGGCCGCGCCACCGGCGAAATCACCCGCGCACCGCAAGGCAGTGGCGGCTTTGGCTTTGACCCCGTGCTGTATCTGCCCGAAATCGGCAAAACCTTTGCCGAGCTGGATGCAGACGAAAAAAACCGCCGCAGCCACCGCGGCCAGTCCGCCCGTGCGCTGGTGGCCTTGCTGCGCAGCCACTGGCTGGCCAACCAAACGCCCACAAACGCCCTCTGACGCATGAAGCAGCCGCTTGCCATTCAGGCCGTGAGGCAGCCACCGGCGGCCATTACCCACTACATGCGCCCGGGGCTGCTGCAACTGCACACCCTGCCACCGCTGGCGTTGTACATCCATTTGCCATGGTGCCTGCAAAAATGTCCGTACTGCGACTTCAATTCACACGGGTTGCAGCGCGCCGACCAACGCCTGCCCTTGCCCGAAAAAGAGTATCTGCAGGCCTTGCTGGCAGACCTGGAAGCCGCCCTGCCCCTGATTTGGGGCCGCCCCATTTACAGCGTGTTCATGGGCGGTGGCACGCCCAGCCTGTTCAGCCCGGATGCCATTGCCGAGCTGGTGGCCGCACTGCGTGCCCGCCTGCCCCTGTTGCCCGGCTGCGAAATCACGCTGGAAGCCAACCCCGGCACGTTTGAGCGCGCACGTTTTGCCGCCTTTGCCCAAGCGGGCGTCACGCGCCTATCCGTTGGCGTACAAAGCTTCAACGACGAGGCGCTGCACGCCATTGGCCGCGTGCACACCGCCGCGCAAGCCCGCGCCGCGCTGGAAGAAGCTGCCCGCCACTTTCCGACCTTCAATCTGGATCTGATGTACGCCCTTCCCGGCCAAACGCTGCACGCCTTGCAAGACGATCTGGCGCAGGCGCTGGCTTTTGCGCCGCCGCATCTGAGCATTTACCACCTCACCATCGAACCCAACACGGTTTTTGCCAAACAGCCGCCGCCCCATCTGCCTGATGACGACACGGCCTACGCCATGCTGGATGCCATCACCGAAGCCACCGCGCAAGCCGGGCTGCAACGTTACGAAGTGTCGGCCTATGCCCGCCCCGGCCATGCCTGCGTACACAACCGCAATTACTGGGAGTTTGGCGACTATCTGGGCATTGGTGCGGGCGCGCACAGCAAGCTGAGCTTTGCCCATCGCATCATGCGCCAGGTACGCCTGCGCGACCCGCAACGCTACATGCAAGGCGCTTTGGCCGGGCAAGCGCTGGCGCAAGAGCACGAAGTGCCCCACGCCGACCTGGCGTTTGAATACATGCTGGGCGCCCTGCGCTTGCGCCACGGCTTTGCATTGGCCGATTTCACGGCACGCACGGGGCTGAACACCACCAGCATCGAAGCCACCTTGCAGCAGGCCGAAGCCAAAGGCTGGATTGAACGCACCCTGCACCATGTGCACCCCACCGAGCAGGGCTTTGATTTTTTGAGCGATTTGCAAGCGCTGTTTTTACCTGCATAGCCTTTGCCCCAGTCCTCTGCCGACTGGCCACAAACCCCTTGCAAATGCAGGGAATGGCCTCATCTTTCCAATAACCCACTACTTTGCTGTAGTATTCAGTCAATCAGATTTATTTTTCGATTCCAGCCATGCATGCAGACTCCACGGTGACAGAAACCACCGCCCCCGCCCTTGATGCCGCAGAGGACACCCCCATCCTCTTTACAGACAGCGCCGCCGCCAAAGTGGCCGACCTGATCGCGGAAGAAGGCAACCCCGACCTGAAATTGCGCGTATTTGTGCAAGGCGGCGGTTGCTCGGGCTTTCAGTACGGTTTTACCTTCGATGAAATTGCCAATGACGACGACACCGCCATGGAAAAAAACGGCGTGACCCTGCTGATCGACGCCATGAGCTACCAGTATCTGGTGGGCGCAGAAATCGACTACAAAGAAGACCTGCAAGGCTCGCAGTTCGTCATCCGCAACCCCAATGCCAGCACGACCTGCGGCTGCGGCTCCAGCTTCAGCATCTGAGCGCCGCCCGCAACTGCCCGAGCTTCCTGCCCATGCCCGTCTGCATAATAGGCGGGCATTTTTCATGCGCTATCTATCCATTGAACTATGGCGTTGCTTTATCAATTAGATAAGACAGCCGATGCCCCTTTGGCGGCTCGCCACTAGGCTACCATGTGCAAGGTAAGCGCCGATAACACCACAAAAATCGCCCTGCATCACGCTCCCCAGCGGCAACAATCTCGCCGCAGGCAATACCCCGCTCGGTATTGATTGTGATTCTTGTCTGGCATGCAAAAAAGGGCTTTCAGCACCTTTTTGCAGCCATGCACGCCCCAACAAAGGCGACCGCTGCGACTACACTCTGACCGACAAAATCAATCAAGCTGTGTTGACCATGAACATGCCCCGGCCCAAAACCTTGCTGTTTTTTTCCGTATGCGTCGCCATCGCCACCATCCTGCTCAAGATGGGGGCGTGGTACGTAACAGGTTCGGTCAGCTTCTTGTCAGACGGCCTGGAATCGTTCGTGAATTTGGCAGGCGCCTCATTCGCGCTGCTCATGATCATCATCGCCGAGCGCCCGGCCGATTCCGACCATCCACACGGCCACTACAAGGCCGAATATTTCTCTTCCGGCTTTGAAGGGCTGCTGATTTTTGTCGCCGCCCTGAGCATTCTGTGGGTTGCCGTCAATCGCCTGCTTCATCCGCAACCCCTGGAGCAAATCAGCTGGGGGCTGTTGCTTTCCGTAGGCAGCACGGCCATCAATGCCGCCATGGCCTGGGTATTGCTCAAAGCGGCCAAAGTGCACCATTCCATCGCGCTGGAAGCCGACGGCAAGCATTTGCGCACCGATGTGTACACCTCCATCGGCGTGATCGTAGGCATCGGCCTGGTCATGCTGACGGGCTGGCTCTGGCTGGATCCGCTGATTGCGATTCTGGTGGCGCTCAACATCCTGCGCGAAGGCTGGGGGCTGATTCACCGTTCCAGCCAAGGGCTGATGGACAGCACCGCCAGCGCAGAAGTCAATCAACTGGTGCACGATACGCTCAAACGCTTTGAAACGGTCGATGCCAACCACCAACCCGAAGTGTTTTTTGACCATGTGGTCACCCGCGCCGCGGGGCAGCGCAACTTCGCCTCCATGCATTTGCACCTGCCGGCCAACTGGTCGATACACACGGCGGCTGAACTGCGCAACCGTGTGGAGCAGGCGCTGATTACAGCCATTCCCACTCTGCACGCCACCATTGAGTTGATGCCCAACGGCGTGGAGCCCATACGGGCGCTGATCAATCAGCCCCTGCATGGCACAACCGCAGCGGCCCACCCCATAACGCCACCGCCCGAGCAGCCCCCAGTGGAAGAATAGTGCAAGCGGCCCAACCCGCACTCTGCGCGGCATGGTTTTGCTGCTGCGCAAGGCCGTGCAGGTTTGAAAGGTTTTAATGCAATGGCGGAGCGTCGTCGTCAGCGCATGGCGCCCGCGCGTCTTGCATGCTGGCGCTGGCAAGGGCTTCGCGCCACAGGCGACGCGGCACATGGTTTTGCAGCAGGTGCACGATGCGCTGGCGCAAAGCGAGCGTATCCGCAGTGCTGGTGACTTGCTCCAACACATCCAGCGTAAAGTCTGCATCCAGCGTTTGCAGGCGCTGCCCCAACGCCCGCGCCTGATCGGCTGGTATATCGGCTTCGCCATGCAGCCAGTGCAGGCTGGTTTGTTCAGACAGGGGCGTCGCCCGCTCAGGCAAGTGGCCCCCTACGGCAAACAGCCGGGCACAAATGTGGGCCTCCTCTTGCATGGCGGCCTGCAAGGCCACGCTGGCCGCCACGCCTTGCGCAACCACGGCCGTGCGGGCAAAGTTCAAACCGGTATGCGCCTGCCAGCGTTGCAGCACAGCTTGCAGCGCCGCCACGGCAGCAGGCATCGCGCTCGCGCTCTGCAACACCGCAGCAGGCGTCGCCAACACCGCCACCAGCCCTTGCGGAAAATGCTGTGCCAGGGTTTGCGCCAAAGCCTGCCAGTCAGCCGGCTGCTGCCCTGCGCCATGCAACAGCACAAACAGTTGCTGCGGCTCTTGCGGCCAAGCCACTACCCAATCACCCGCAGCGGGCAAGGGGGTAGGCGCAGCAGCCTCTGGTGTGCTCGATGCATGCTGGGTCATGGCTGTGCTCCTGTAGATGCAGTGGATGCAATGGACGCAACATGTGCCAGCCAGCAGGCAATGGCTCGGGGGTAGATGCTGTGCTCTTGCGTCTGTACGCGCGCAGCCAGCGTGCTGGCGGTGTCATCCTGCAAAACGGGCACCACGGCCTGCTCCAGAATCGGGCCATGATCCAACTCGGCCGTGACTTGGTGCACCGTGCATCCGGCAAAGCGGCAGCCCATATCGATCGCGCGCTGGTGCGTGTGCAAGCCGGTGAATGCAGGCAGCAAAGAAGGGTGAATGTTCAGCAAACGCCCCGCATACCGGCCCACAAACTCGGGCGTCAGAATGCGCATGAAGCCTGCCAGCGCCACCAAGGCGGGCGCATGGCTGTCAATAGCCTGCGCCAAGGCCGCATCAAACGCGGCACGATCGGCAAACGCCTTGTGATCAACCACGGCCGTAGCGATGCCATGCTGCTGCGCCCATTGCAGCCCGCCCGCATCGGCCTTGTTGCTGATAACGGCGGCCACACGCGCGCCGTAGCGTTGCTGCCAGTTGTCACGCTGGGCGGCCTGCGCAATGGCAGCCATATTGGAGCCATTGCCGGAGATGAGGATGACGATGTTGCGAAGCGAAGAAGCCATGCGCGCATTATCCCGTATGGCTTTGGTGGCCTGGCAGATGGCCGCATGAAACGCTTACGGCGCCAGCGTTATCACATCCACCCTGGGCACCACGCCCAGCCGTGCGGGCAGGCCGATCATGCCTGTGCCCGCTGTCACAAACAAATCTCCGGCAGGGGTGGCGTACCGTCCTTCATACCAGCCATAACGACTCATGCCCGGCAGTACCCGGTTGCGGGTCACCCATGGCAACCAGATTTGCCCGCCGTGGGTATGGCCGCTGACCATGACGGTGGCGCTGGCAGCCGGCGGTAGCAGCGCAGCGGTGTCTGGCTGGTGCATCAGCACCAAGCGGGGCAAGGTGGCAGGCTGTTGCAACAATTGCGCAATGTCCTGCCGGGGGCTACCGCCCCATAAATCGCTCAAGCCCACCAGCTCCCACCCTTTGAAGGTATGGCTTTTGCCTTCCAGCAGCTGCACGCCCAACTGCTGCAAGGTCTGCCGCAAAGGTTCTTCCAGATCGGGGCCGGGAGCTTGCGTATCGTGGTTGCCCAGCACGCCAAATACCGGTCGTCGCAACTGTTTCAACGGTTCCAGTACGGCGTGCAAATCGTTTTCAGGCTCGTATGTCCAGTCGCCCGTTACCACAACGGCATCGACTTCTTGCGCGTTGATGGCGGCAACCAGCCGCTTCAACTGCCATGGGCGCACGAACAGCCCGACATGGATGTCTGATACCAAGGCAATGCGCAAAGGCTGCACGAGCACGGCATGGGCAACTTGCTGCACCCGGATGTGATGCGTATGCACCTGCAACAGGCGCGGCTCGACCAGGCCGCTATACGCCACCAGCAACAGCAGCCCCGCCCACAGCCAGGCCGCCCAAAAACGGGGCTTGCGCCATAGCTGTGCGCCGATCTCGATCAGCAAAGGCAACACGGCCCATGTGCCCCAGTAAATCCACAGCTTGACCAGGCTGACCCACTCGCGCCCGGGTACCAGCCAACGGCCCTGCATATCCCACCAGGCCACGGGCAGGCTCAGCAGCACCCAGCCCCAGCCGATGCCACGGCCAATACGCGCCACGGTAGAAAGGGCGACAGGGGATAAAGAGGAGCGTTCTACGGGGATGGACATAAGCGCCGATAATACGCCCCCATGAAAATCTACCGCGGCCTGCACCGCTTCCCTTCTGCGCCCTGTGCATTGACCATTGGCAATTTCGATGGCGTACACCGTGGCCATCAGGCCATGATGCAGCGGCTGCGGCAAGAGGCCCGGCAGCGCGGGCTGCCCGTTGGCGTGCTCACTTTCGAGCCGCACCCGCGCGACTACTTCGCCCGCTTGCGCCAGCAGCCCGATCTGGCCCCTGCGCGCATCACCACCCTGCGCGACAAGATGGATGCCCTGGCCGCGCTGGATATCGACTACGCCATCATCCTGCCCTTTCGCGCGCAGTTGGCCGCCTTGTCGGCACAGCAGTTCGTGCAGCAAATTTTGCTGGATGGCCTGCACGCCCGCTACGTGCTGGTGGGCGATGATTTTCGCTTCGGCACCCAACGCGCAGGCGACCTGCATCTGCTGCAGCACATGGCGGCCCAGCACGCCTTCGACGTTGGCTGCATGCAGGAGCAATCCGTGCTGGGGCTGCGCGCCAGCAGCACGGCCGTGCGCCATGCCCTGCAACAGGGGGATATGCACACCGCTGCCGCCCTGCTCGGCCGCCCTTATGCCATCAGCGGCCATGTGGTGCACGGACGCAAACTGGGCCGCAGCCTGCAAGCGCCCACCCTGAACCTGCGCTTTGCCCACTGGAAGCCCGCTGCCAGCGGCATTTTCGTGGTGCAGGTACATGGCCTGACGCCTGACGCCCAGCCCTTGCCCGGCGTAGCCAATATGGGGGTGCGCCCCTCGCTTGATCCCAACGACATCAACGGCGGCCGCGTGCTGCTGGAAACGCATTGCCTGGACTGGCCGTCCACGCTGGGGGCTGAAGGGGGCTACGGTAGAATCATCCGCGTGGAACTGCTACATAAACTGCACGACGAACGCAAATACGACAGTCTGGACGCACTGCAACAAGGCATTGCGCAAGACTGCGCCGACGCGCGCGCCTGGTTTGCCCAAAATCACACCCAAACGCGCCGCCAGACCACGCGCGATCGAATTTGACGCCCGCTCTGCGCAGCGCCCCGCTGCGGCAGCGTGCATGCATGCCTCGTGCCCCTATGTACCGATGCCGTTTGCGGGATGCCCCTTCGATATTCCGGCATCCCTCGCAGCGCCGGCTCCCGCCCCCATACCGACTATTCAACTGATCGCACCGATACACCATCATGTCTGAAGAAAAAAAAGATTACCGCAAAACGCTCAACCTGCCCGACACCCCTTTCCCCATGCGCGGCGACTTGCCCAAGCGCGAGCCGGGCTGGGTGCAGCAGTGGGATGAAAGCGGCCTGTACCACAAGCTGCGCGCAGCGCGCAAAGGCCGGGAAAAATTCATCCTGCACGACGGCCCGCCCTATGCCAACGGGCAGATCCACATCGGCCATGCGGTCAACAAGATTCTGAAAGACATGATCGTGAAGGCTCGCCAGCTCAAGGGCATGGACGCGCACTACGTGCCCGGCTGGGACTGCCACGGCCTGCCGATCGAAAACCAGATTGAAAAGCTGCATGGCCGCCACCTGAGCCGCGACGACATGCAGGCCAAAAGCCGCGCCTACGCCACCGAGCAAATCGCGCAGCAAATGGCCGACTTCAAGCGCCTGGGCGTACTGGGCGAATGGGACAACCCCTACAAAACCATGCGCTTCGAGAACGAAGCGGGCGAGCTGCGCGCCTTCAAGCGCGTGGTCGAGCGCGGCTTTGTCTACCGGGGCCTGAAGCCCGTGTACTGGTGCTTTGACTGCGGCTCCAGCCTGGCCGAGTTCGAGATCGAATACCAAGACAAGAAAAGCGACACGCTGGACGTGGCCTTTGAGGCCAATGACCCCACCGCCCTGGCCGCTGCCTTTGGCCTGGCCGCGCTGCCCGCGGGTCAGAAAGCCTTTGCCGTGATCTGGACCACCACGGCCTGGACCATTCCCGCCAACCAGGCGCTCAACGCCCACCCCGAGCTGGACTACGCCCTGGTGCAGACCGAGCGCGGCCTGCTGCTGCTGGCCGCCAAGCTGGTCGAGAAAACCCTGGCGCGCTACAAACTGCAAGGCGAGGTGATCGCCACCGCGCCCGGCAAGGCGCTTGAAGGACTGGTGTTCCGCCACCCGCTGCACGATCTGCCGGATGAAGGCGGGGTTTACAGCTACAAGCGCCTGTCGCCCCTGTACCTGGCCGATTACGTGAGCGATGCCGACGGCACGGGCATCGTCCACTCAGCCCCCGCCTACGGCGTGGACGACTTCCACAGCTGCGTCGCCCACGGGATGAAGACCGATGAAATCCTCAACCCCGTACAAGCCCACGGCGAATACGTGGACGCCCTGCCCCTGTTTGGCGGGCTGAACATCTGGAAAGCCTGCCCGCGCATCATCGACACCCTGCGCGACGCAGGCCGCGTGCTGGCCACCGAGACCATCACCCACAGCTACCCGCACTGCTGGCGACACAAAACGCCCGTTATCTACCGCGCCGCCGCGCAATGGTTTGTGCGCATGGACGAAGGCGAAGGCGTGTTCACCCAAGAAAAGGCGCCCGAATCCCTGCGCGCCACCGCGCTGCGGGCCATTGAAGACACCAGCTTTTACCCCGCCAACGGCAAGGTGCGCCTGCGCGACATGATCGCGGGCCGGCCCGACTGGGTCATCAGCCGCCAGCGCGCCTGGGGCGTGCCCATCCCCTTCTTTTTGCACAAAGACACGGACGAGCTGCACCCGCGCACGATGGAAATCATCGACCAGGCCGCCGACATCGTGGAGCAAGGCGGCATCGAGGCCTGGAGCCGCATGAGCGCCGAAGACATCCTGGGCGCCGAAGACGCGCCGCACTACGTCAAGAGCAACGACATCCTGGAAGTGTGGTTCGACTCCGGCTCCACCTTCTGGCACGTGCTGCGCGGCACCCACCCCACCGAACACCACGAAACCGGCCACGAGGCCGACCTGTACCTGGAAGGGCACGACCAGCACCGCGGCTGGTTCCACAGCTCGCTGCTGCTGTCTTCGGCTATCTTTGGCCGCGCGCCTTATCGCGGCCTGCTCACCCACGGCTTCACCGTGGACGGGCAAGGCAAGAAGATGAGCAAGAGCTTAGGGAATACCGTCGCCCCGCAACAGGTCAGCCAGAAGATGGGCGCCGAAATCATCCGACTGTGGGTGGCCGCCAGCGACTATTCGGGCGACATCGCCATCGACGAAAAAATCCTCGCCCGCGTGGTGGACAGCTACCGCCGCATCCGCAACACCCTGCGCTTTCTGCTGGCCAACACCAGCGACTTCGACCCCGCCAAAAACGCCGTGGCGCACGACGAACTTTTCGAGGTAGACCGCTACGCCCTCAGCCGCGCAGCCGAATTGCAGGCCGAAATCCTGGCGCATTACGAGGCGTACGAATTCCACCCCGTAGTCGCCAAATTGCAGCAATATTGCAGCGAAGACTTGGGCGGCTTTTATCTGGACGTGCTCAAAGACCGCCTCTACACCACCGCGCCCGACAGCCACGCGCGCCGCAGCGCGCAAACGGCGCTGTATCACATCACCCAGGCCATGCTGCGCTGGATGGCGCCTTTCCTGAGCTTTACCGCAGAAGAAGCCTGGGCCGTGGTGGGCAACAGCGAATCCATCTTTCTGGAAACCTACAGCGACCTGCCCGCCGCCGATGCGGCGCTGGCAGCCAAATGGAGCCGCCTGCTCGACATCCGCGCGCTGGCCAACAAGGAAATTGAAGCCGTGCGCGAACAAGGGCAAGTCGGCTCCTCGCTGCAAGCCAACCTCGCCATTACGGCACCGGCTGGCGACCTGCAACTGCTGCAAAGCCTGGGCGATGATCTGAAGTTCATCTTCATCACCTCCCAGGTCAGCCTGGCGCAAGGCGATGCGCTGGCCATTCGCGTAAGCCCCGCCACCGCATCCAAATGCGAGCGCTGCTGGCACTACCGCGACGATGTAGGCAGCCATGCCGAGCACCCCACCCTGTGCGGCCGCTGCGTCAGCAATCTGTACGGCGCGGGCGAAGCGCGGGAGTTTGCATAAATGGCGGCAGCACCCCGTTCAGCGCGTTCCGGCAAAAGCCGCCCCGCCGCATCCGGCCTGTGGCTGTGGTTGGGCGTGGCCGCCCTGTGGCTGGTGTTTGACCAATTCACCAAATACCTGATCGTGGCCCACTACCAGCTGTACCAAAGCACCACGGTTACCAGCTTCTTCAACGTGGTGCGCGTGCACAACTACGGCGCGGCCTTTTCGTTTCTGGCCGGCGCGGGCGGCTGGCAGCGCTGGTTCTTCATGGGCATTGGCATAGCGGCAGGCATCTTCATTGTGTGGATGCTGCGCAAGCACCCGGGGCAAAAACTGTTCAGCTTTGCCCTGGCCTGCATACTGGGCGGCGCGCTCGGCAACGTGATCGACCGCATCTGGCACGGCTACGTGGTGGATATGCTGGATTTTCACTGGGCATTTCTGGCGCCTCTGTTTCACGGCGGGCACTTTCCCGCCTTCAATATCGCCGATGTGGCTATCACCATTGGCGCCATGTGTTTGATATTGGATGAACTTTTACGTGTAAAAAAGGCGGCCTCATGAATACGCCCAAACTGTATACCTACATCATGACTGTAGATTCTGGTTTGGCACCCAACCCGTTCTGGGGATATTGCAC
>RRZT010265644.1_pt1 | contig 32613 bp, 28 predicted proteins | sample 2165551 | NCBI WGS metagenome assembly RRZT01 (sample SAMN10456910, study PRJNA506462) | wastewater metagenome | biome: wastewater; feature: sludge; material: wastewater sludge; isolation source: wastewater sludge with Escherichia coli K12::gfp cells carrying plasmid... | place: USA: Moscow, Idaho...
CTTTTTGGTGTTGCCCTTTGCCGCGCCCATAGGCTAAGCGTGGATAAGGTTTATCCGCGGAGATAAACACATATAGGTAGGATTTGTCATCACGAAGTAGCACGTTATAGGGTGGACGGTGTAGCTTGATGAGATTTTGTTCGAGTAGTAGGGCTTCGGTCTCACTGCGAGTGATAAGGGTTTCGATGTTGTCGATACGCTGTACCAACGCTCGTGTTTTTGGGTGGTCGATGGTTTTGGCAAAGTAGCTGTTGACGCGATTTTTGAGGGATTTGGCTTTGCCCACGTAGATGATGTCGCCATTTTTGCCCAGCATTTTATACACGCCTGGTAGGTTTGGCAGGCGTTTGATTAGGTGCGCAAGACGCTGTTTGCGCTCGGCAGTTGGGATGGGTATTTCAATGGTGGCAGGGTCGATGCTGGGCGTTTTATTTTTGGGCATGGTTTTCTCAAACACGGGCGGCTGTTGCGGTATTAATGGGGGCATGCTAGCGATTGTCAAAATCATGACGGCTTGGCAGCTGTTTGCGTAGGGGCTAGATTTGCGTTATTGCGCCAAAGCCTTGTCATGTGGCATCGGGCTGCCAACAATCGGCTATGTCACCATTTTTCGTCCGACCCACTTTTAACCCGAATAGTTTGTCCTGCAGGTCGTTTTTTGACCCAATTGATGAATTTTTGCATGTCGGTGTGCTCGGCAAGTCGCTCAACGGTGTGATAATAGCTTGAGAGTTCTTGGTTGCTAAACACCTCATGCACTTGGGCGTGGCAAGCGTGGCAGAGCATGGCGATTTCGTTTTTCATCTCATCACGGCTAAATTCTCGCTTGGTGCGCGCTTTGTCGTGGCGGGATTTGGGAATTAGGTGATGCTGGGTGAGTTCAATCTCATCACGCCCACACAACTCACAAGGCGGTGATGGGTTTTTTTCGGCTAATATTTCGTCCCAAAATGCTTCATCTTCTCGCTGTTTTGATTTACCTTTTGCCATTATTTTCTCACTTTTTGCTACAATTTATTCGCATACAATAGCATGGCTGCCTTGCCAATGGCGGTTTATTCGCCCTTTTTTTGACTTTTTATTGACCTTTTTAATCCAATTTGACGAGTATGTTATGTGGTCTTCGCGTATCCAAACTTTGCAGTCCCAAGCCAAACATCACCTTAATCCTTTTAACCATCCAAGGCTGTTGACCGCGCTATTTAACCTGTATCCGCCGTATGTGGGCGCTGGAGTTCGGGTGGAAACCATGGATTTTGCCCGTCATCATATCCGTGTGACGATGCGGCTACATAAACTTAATCAAAACATCGTGGGTACCCAGTTTGGGGGTAGCCTGTACACGATGACCGACCCGTTTATGATGATATTGCTGATGCAGGCACTGGGTAGTGATTATGTGGTGTGGGATAAGTCAGCAACCATTGATTTTGTCAAAGCAGGGACAACCGATGTGGCGGTGGATTTTGCGCTTAACCAATGCGAAATCGCTACCATCATAGACTTGGCAAGAGATGGCAAGCCCGTGTTTCGAGAATACACCGTGCAAGTGATGGATACACAAGGTGAGCTTGTGGCGACAGTCAAAAAAACCTTATATATCCGCCTGCGCGCTTTTAGCAAGTCCAAACACCAAACGCTGAGAATTTAGCCGATGGGCGTTAGTCTTTGACCGCCATGGTGATGGTATAGGTTTTGCCTTGTTTAAGTTTATCGCTATTGCCAAACACTTCGGTAAATGAGCGTTTCATAAAATCACGCAAGCCGTTGATGGTCACCACATAGAAGCGTGCGCCATGTTCCATCGCATGGTAGGCATCAAGCAAATACAGATAATGCTGCTCTTTGCTTGCCTTGGCAGGTAGATTACTCATCACTAGGCTAAATTTGCGGCGGTTATCCACATGGGCAAAGCCATTAGACAGCTGAACTTGGGCGTTATCTAAATGATTTTTTTGGCAGTTAAGTTTGGCGTATTCCACCGCCACAAAGTCTTTGTCAATGAGTAAATGCTGTCCGTTTGGGCATTCACGGGCAGCCGTCATGCCAAGCACACCATAGCCACAGCCTAAATCAATGGAGTTATCATCGTTTTTGAACTCGATATAATCTAGTAGCATCAAGCTACCGTCATCGAGTTTTTCGGGGGAAAAAATACCCCATGTGCTGGTGAAGTGAAACGGCTTGCCAAGCACGTCTTGGGTAAACTGGATGTCTTCGCGCCAGTGGGCGGATTTCTTGAGTAAGTCGGTGGGGATTTTATGGGTCATTTCATTTCCTAAAATTAACACTAATTACATTTTTTCCAATAGCGTTTATACCAAATAGACTTGCCTGTATCATTTTGGTCATCTCGGTATAGCTCAATCAACTCACCCTTTTTTAGCATAAATTCAACTTTACGGTTGAGTACAATATCTTTATCGATTAAGTTACCGTCGTCATCGGTTAAAAATCCACTCTGTACAAATTTTGCTGTTCCTAAAAAATAGTTAGGTTTCACTTGGCTAAATTTAAAATTACTGACTGTTTCGCTTGCTTCCCAGTAATTCATTTGCATGGTATTTTTATTGATTGATAACGTTAAAACGTGGTCAAAGTCATTTAATTGACAATAAGCTTTGACTTGATTGGGCTTGATGTGGCTTTGCCAAGTGCCAACCCACTTTCCTTGAAAGGCTTTTGGAATATTTTCAGCCGTCGCAACATTACTGAGCGATAATAAGGCAACGAATAAAAAATTTTTCATAAAAATTTCCTTTAAAATTAAATCACCTTACTAAAGCGACTCCCTTCTTTACTCGCCAAATAGCTATCAAACACCATCGCCACATTGCGTCCCAAAAGTCGCCCTTTTGGTAACACCCGAATACCTTTGGCATCCATATCAATGAGTTTATCTGCCTGCATCTCGCCCAAGGCTTGGATTTCATCAATAAAATACGTCATCGGGTCAATGCTAAAACGCACATTGACATCTTTAAAGTCAATATAATCATGACACAGCAAATGCATAATCACATAACGGCGCAGCAAATCAGGCAATCGGCTGTGAATGTGTTTGACCGCAGGTAGTTTATTTTGATTGATGGTCGTTTGATAATCGCCCAAATCCGTGGGATTTTGTAAAAAGTCCGCCCCAATTTGGCTAATGGATGACACGCCAAACCCCAATAAATCACAGTTGCCATGCGTGGTATAACCCTGAAAATTGCGGTGCAGTTTGCCATCACGCTGGGCGATAGCCAGCTCATCATCAGGCTTGGCAAAATGGTCAATCCCAATGTACTGATAGCCTGCTTCGCCCAGTGCATTAATGGTATTGCCAAGCATGGCAAGTTTGTCGGCGGGACTGGGCAGGTCGGCTTCGTTGATTTGGCGCTGACCCTTAAAGCGCTCGGGCAGATGGGCGTAATTAAACACCGACAGGCGGTCTGGCGAAATCTCAATAATCCGTTCAACGGTATGGCGCATGGTGTCCACCGTCTGATGCGGCAAGCCATAAATCAAGTCAATATTGATGGAATGATAGCCCAGACTTCTTGCCTCGGTCATCACGTTTTCAATAAGCTCCTCAGACTGCACCCGATTGACGGCAATTTGCACGGTTTCCTCAAGGTCTTGTACGCCAAAGCTGACCCGATTAAAGCCAAGCTCACGCAGCACCTTTAAGGTATTGGGGCGTAGCTCGCGTGGGTCAATTTCAATGGAGTAATCGGCAGTGGGCTTATCGCTAAAGCGAAATTGGGTCTGCAAAAACTGCCACAGTTTGACCAGTTCATCATCGGTCAAAAAGGTCGGTGTACCGCCGCCGAGATGCAGCTGCTCCACCACGGGATTGCCTTTAAGCAGGGCGCGTTTTTGCTTGATTTCTTTAAACAGATAATCAAGATAATCGCCTGCATCGCTGTTTTTTTTGGTAATGATTTTATTACAGCCGCAGTAGTAGCACAGGTGACGACAAAACGGGATATGAAAATACAGCGACAGTGGCACGCGCTCATCGCGGTTTTGCAAAATTTGGGCTTCAACACCGTCAGCGATGGGTTTAAACTCAAGGGCGGTGGGGTATGAGGTATAACGAGGGCCTTGGCGGTTGTATTTGTGAATCATCGCTTCATCAAACAGATGAATCTCAGGGCTATAATGCCGTGCATCACTGGCATACGGGTTTTCGATGATTTCGACAGGACGGTCAAAGGTTGGCAGTTCGCTGTCAGCTAAAGGGCGTGATTGGTCTGTCATGGCAGCAGCTTTTTTTATCAAAAATTTAGGGTATTATAGCATAATCTTGATTAGCGCTCGGTCATCAGTCCATGCAAAATTCTCTACCCATTGAGTCCCATCCTTTTGGGCAATTTTTGCCGCCACATAGCCAAGTTTTGATGATGGGCACCATGCCGCCCACCCCCGACAAGTGGTGTATGAATTTTCATTACCCCAATTTTTATAACGATATGTGGCGCATTTTTGGCACAGTTTTTTTTGGTGACCGTGATTATTTTCGAGTGGGTGATGAAAAACGTTTTGATGCCGAAAAAATCAAAGCTTTTTTGACCGCTAAGGGCATTGGCGAGTGCCCCACGGTTAATAAAGCAATCCGTGAAAAAGGCAATGCCGCGGATGAGCATCTTACCGTGGTAGAAACCGTTGATTTGACAGCGGTATTGCCCAAGGTGCCCGCGGTTACCTGGTTATTTACCACGGGTGGCAAGGCTACGGAGGTGCTAATTTCTGTCATTAACGCCCAAACTGATGCGCGCTATCGCGTACCAAAAACCAATGCATATATCGAAGTAGAAATTGCGGGGCGCAAGCTTGGCGTGTATCGGCTGCCATCATCGTCTCGTGCTTATCCGCTAAAGTTTGAAAAAAAAGTAGCTGCATACCAAACATTTTTTGAGTTAGCTGGGTTATTATAGCAAGTGTCCCCCGAAGGTGTATGGGGCACGATCAAGCAGGCAATTCTATCGCTTATGGGCTGGGGCGTTAAGCCAAAGTCATTTAAGCTAAAGTCACTTAGACCAGAGTCACTTAGACCAAAGTCACCAAGATTTTGGTACTACCATTGCCTGACCCTTTCTTTACGCATAAAAAGGATTTTATTGCATGTCGTTTGCCCAAGTCTATACCCGCTCTGTGGTGGGACTCAACGCCCCAAGTGTCATCGTTGAGGTGCATTTATCACAAGGTTTGCCTGCTGTCACCATGGTGGGACTGGCTGAGACAGCGGTTCGCGAAAGTAAGGACCGCGTGCGCTCTGCCATTATCAACTCGGGGTTTCAATTTCCAAATCGTCGGCTGACTATTAACCTTGCCCCTGCCGACTTACCCAAAGATGGTGCGCGCCTTGATTTGCCAATTGCCATTGGCATCTTGGCAGCAAGCGGGCAAATTGACGATGGCTTGTTAGAACGTCATGAATTGATTGGCGAATTGGCACTCAATGGCGATTTACGCCCAATTGCAGGGGCATTGGCGGTATCGCGTGCGGTAAAAATTGAGCAGCGTGCCTTAATTGTGCCCAAAGACAATGCCAGTGAAGCGGTCAAAGTGGCGGGGGCGGCGGTATTGGCGGCTGACACCCTAAAAGCCGTATGCCAACATCTACAAAATGAACAAACCATCGCTTATAGCGAGCATAAAAAAACTTACCAAATTAACCGTTATCCCCTAGATTTGGCAGATGTGAAGGGGCAGCACCAAGCACGCCGTGCGCTAGAAATCGCCGCCGCTGGCGGACACTCATTGCTGTTTTGCGGCTCACCCGGCACAGGCAAAACCTTGATGGCATCTCGCTTGCCCAGTATTTTGCCGCCTTTAAGTGAGGATGAAGCGTTGGCGGTGGCAAGCATTTATTCGATAGCCAATAGCCCCTACCCATACGGTACGCGACCCTTTCGTACGGTTCACCAGACCACCTCGGCCGTTGCACTGGTGGGCGGCGGCTCTTCCCCAAAACCTGGTGAGATTACCTTAGCGCATCATGGCGTGCTGTTTCTTGATGAAATCCCCGAATTTGATAGAAAGGTACTAGAGGTACTAAGGCAGCCCATCGAGTCTAAAAAAATTGTTATTAGCCGTGCCAATACCCAAGTAGAATTTCCTGCCAATTTTCAGCTAGTAGCCGCCATGAACCCCTGCCCTTGTGGCTATTATGGGGATAAATCGGGGCGTTGTCATTGCCGCCCCGAGCAGATTAAGCGCTATCAAGAAAAATTGTCGGGGCCACTGCTTGATCGTATTGACTTGCATGTCACCGTGCCTGCCTTACCCGCTAGCGACCTGCAATCGGTACAAACTGGTGAATCTTCTGCCACAGTGCGCGAGCGGGTGATACACGCCTATCAGCGCCAGCAAGTGCGCCAAAATAAGCTAAATAATGAATTATCGCCCAGTGAATTGGATGTGTTCGCCCAATTAGGCGCGGCGGAAAGTCAGATTTTGGCGATGGCGCAAAGTCGCCTTAATCTCTCGGCGCGTGGCTACCATCGTGTGTTACGTGTGGCGCGTACCATTGCCGATTTGGCAGGCAGTGATCACATCCAAACGCCGCATTTGACAGAAAGTTTGAGCTACCGTAGTCAATTACTCAATGCCTAAAGAAATGGATGCTCACGCAAAAATGCTTTGGGCAAATTGTCATATTGCCTATCATTGACGTATTTGGCTTCAAACTGTTTTTTGAGTATTTTGTAGTCAGGGTTGGCGCGGCACTCATCCCAGGTTTGCTTAAAAATTTGTGCTGCCTCAGCTTTGATTTGGGCGTTTTGTAAGTCTTGCGACTGCTGCGGCAACTGCTCACGCCCATGTGCGCCACTTTGTCCTTTTTTAGTGGCAGGCATGGCGCCATCGTATTTTTTGCCGCCCTTATGATTGGCATAGCGCCTTGCGCGGGTGTAACCCATTTGGATAAACTTGCGCGCCATGTCGGCGCCCACAAAATCATTTTTTGCCAAATAATCCAAAAATAACGCATAAATCGCTTGGCTACTTGCGCGCGCTATCTCTGGCGTGGCAAATCGCCAATGTGGCAGTATCTCAGACTTGTACGGCTCTACAAGCAGCACCCCTTGCTCGCCGCGACCCACCCGATAAAGCTCAGGGTGCTCACGAAAATCCAGCGCATCAAAGTTTAGGTGATAATTAAACTCGTGCATGGCTCAAAAACTCAGTGAGTGCGCCAAAATCATCAAATGTGTGCGTGGGCTCGCTTTGGCGAATATCTTCTCCATAGTTGTAGCCATACGACACCGCCAACGTATCGATACCCGCGTTTTTTCCTGCCAAAATATCATTTTTGGAGTCGCCAATCATGTAACTTTGTGCGGTGCTAAACCCAAGCTGCTGACAAACGTGCAACAGTGGTGCGGGGTCAGGTTTTTTGGTGGGTAAGCTATCACCGCCCAACACCTTGCTAAATAACCCTTGCCAGCCAAGGTTGGTAAGGATATTGGGTACAAATTCCGCGGGTTTATTGGTGACAATCGCTAGGGTATATGCCGCTTTTAATTGGGTTAGCCCCTTGGTTACGCCTTCATAAGCACGGGTTTGTTGACAGGCGTGGGTGCGGTAGTGATTAAAAAATAGCGCCAGTGCTTGCTGGGTTAGCTCAGCGGGCAACGCTGCATCAATTTGGGTGTTACCCGATAACGCGCGTGCCATCAATACGCTTGCGCCATTGCCCACCCAATGACGAATGGTGTCTTCACGAAAGGTGTCACGACCTAGGTCGGCTAAGGTTGCATTCACCGCATTGGCGAGGTCTGGCACGCTGTCAATAAGCGTCCCATCTAAGTCAAAGATTAATAAGGATTTTTTAGACATGCGTGTTCCTATGAAATTGGGGCGCAACCCTAAGACGGCAGCGTTTTGCCTCTTTTTAGCACCCCAATGTTTGGTACCCCAATGGGTGGTTTATGGGTTCACGTCAAGTGTAGCAGAATCCCTCAAAAATACCACTGTCTGTCATGGCGCACCTTGTTGCTAGGTGATGGGGTTTGGTGATTGTTTTTGATTATTGACCATTCTCACTTTGTGCATGTTGAATAGGTAAATCACTGTTTTCATTGTTATTTTGCAGCGCTTCTTTCATGGCATTGAGTTTTTGATAGCGTACGTCTTCCCCTGTGATACAAAAAATCAATTGCTCAGCGATGTTACGGGCATGCGCGCCAATGCGCTCAAGCGAACGTAGTACCCACAAGATATCAATGACCTTGGCAACATAACGACCATCTTCCATGATGTAGGTCATCATAGCGCGTGAAGCAGACTTGTACATGGCATCAATTTCGCTGTCTTGTTCGATGACTAGATAGCTTTGCGCGGCATCAAATTTGGCAAAGGATTGTAAGGCATTTTCTAGCATGATTTGGACAAAATTACCCATTTGATAGGCTTCGTGGTGCCCAATGGGCGATTGCCCTTCGCGGGTAGCACGGCGCGCCATTTTGGCAATTTTTTTGGCTTCATCACCGATACGCTCGACATCTGCGCTACATTTACTAATCGCCATGATTAGCCTTAAGTCGGTGGCAGCTGGCTGACGGCGCGCCAGCACCTTGACCACCATGTCATCAAGTTCTTGTTCGGCAAAGTTAATTTGTTTGTCACCTTCAATGACATTTTCCGCCAGTCCCATATCATTTTTGACTAGGGCTTCTACGGCTTTGTGGAGGTTTGCTTCTGCCATGCCGCCCATTTTTAAAAACAAATTGACCAAGTTTTGTAAGTCTTGGTCAAAACTTTTTGATAAGTGTTCGCCAATTAAATTCATTATTCATTCCCTCAGTAACCACGGGGTTTGCCGCTATGGGGCAATATCGTGGTTTAATCAATGTTATTGGATAAATTTTGCCAATTTCTTACTATAAGCCAAAAATGCGACAATATGATGAAATTATAGGGGGTCGGGCGTTTTTGACGCTAAAAGCTGCGTCATGTTGACAATCAGTCAGGGTTTTATGTCACAAAAGCTTAACCTAACCGTCACATGAATGACATTTTGTTACATTACCATGAGCCTAAATTTTTAGCCATTTCTAATCATTCGCTATTGCCCCACAACAACGATTAGCGATTTATCCATTGGCTAGTTTTATTGGTCTTTCAAGGAAAATGTATGAAATTATCACAACTAATTGTTAGCGTGGCGTTAACGGCTGTCGGTGCATCGGCATTTGCGGTCAATATTACGGGCGCAGGCGCAACTTTTCCACAACCTGTGTATTCAAAATGGGCAAGTGACTATCAAAAAGCCACAGGCAACCAAGTGAATTATCAAGGCATTGGCTCATCTGGCGGCATCAAACAAATCCAAGCCAAAACGGTTGATTTTGGGGCGACAGACGCGCCTATGAGCCCAGCTGAGCTCAATGCCAGCGGCTTAATTCAGTTTCCTGCGGTGATTGGCGGTATTGTCCCTGTGGTCAATGTTTCAGGTGTGGCGCCAGGTCAATTAAAACTATCTGGTACGGTGCTTGCAGACATTTATTTGGGTAAAATCACCACATGGAATGACGCGCGTATTAAAGCCTTAAACCCCACAGTAAACCTACCAGCTGCCAAAATCACCACCGTTAACCGCTCTGATGGCTCAGGCACCACCTTTGTATTTACCAATTACCTCAGCCAAGTATCGAGTGATTGGAAAGCCAAAGTGGGCGCGGACAAAACTGTCAAATGGCCTAATGCCGCTGCCAGCGTGGGCGGTAAAGGCAATGAGGGCGTATCTAGTAACGTCCAGCGCGTGGCAAACTCAATTGGTTATGTAGAATATGCGTATGCCAAGCAAAACAAACTGGCATATACGCAGCTACAAAACCGTGCTGGCAAGTTTGTTATGCCCGATGATTCAACCTTTGCTGCCGCCTCAAACATCAACTGGTCGCAATTTCCTGGCTTTGCGGTCACCATCACCAACATGCCAGCCGCCAATGCGTGGCCCATCTCAGCTGCCACCTTTATCCTAGTGCCTCGCACAGGCGGTGCCAAAGCCAAAGAAGCCTTAAAATTCTTTGATTGGGCATTTACCAATGGTAATGCACAAGCCGCTTCGCTTGATTATGTGCCGCTACCTGCTGCCACCAAAACGGCGGTACGCGCTGAGTGGAATAAAGTCAAATAACCCGTTTATTTTATCGCGCAGACTCAAGTCCTAAATAATGACCTCACGCTGGCAATAGCGTGGGGTTTATTGTTTTATATGTCATCCACACTGTTTGATCCGTCATCAAAGTAGCTGATTATCTAGCACTTTGACCGTACTATCATTGAGGTTGCCTGTGGCTTTTTGTAAGTCAATATAGGCGCTTAGGTAGTCAAAATAGGCATTAATCAAATCGCGTTTGGCGGCGTGATATTGACGTTCGGCAAGCAGCGTATCCACCATTGAGCGCATCCCCAAATCATAGCCTGTCTTTGATGCTTCGGCAACGCGGCGATTGGCATCCACTGCGACTTGCTGGGCACCTATGGTCGCTTTGTGCGCCACCACATTAAGGTAGGCCTGACTGGTTTGGGTCATCGCGGCCTGGTAGACATAACTGAGCCGACTATAGGCCGCTTGCGCCTGCAAATTGCCTTGCTCAATCCCTGCACGCGTACGCCCGCCTGTATAAAATGGAAAATCCACCTCAACCCCAATGCTATAATTGCTGCCATCCACGGCGGCAGGGCTGTTATGGCTATAGTCTTGATAGCTAACATTGCCCACCAAATCCACCCTGGGGTACACATTTGCCTTCAAAAAATCCACTTGTTTGTTGGCAATTGCCACTTGGGTTTGGGCAAGCTGAATATCTAAATTATGGCGCTGCGCCTGCTGTAACCAACTGTCAATACTTTTGGTAGCTACCAAATCTAGGTTGGGTGGCAGCTTTAATCCATCAATATCATTGATGGGTTGCCCCACTAACAACGCCAGCTGCTGTTTGGCGTTGACGATTGCCACCTCATTGTTGGCAAGCCCTGCTTTGACACTCTCAAGCCTTGCCCGCGTCTCTTCGGTATCTACCCGCGCTGCTACGCCTTGGGCAAGCCGTGCTTGCATCATCGCATCTTGCGCTTTCAACGCTTGGTACTCTGCACCTAGGCTCTCTGTCATCGCTTGGGTGCGTAGCACATACAAATATGCCTTGCTAATTTGTTCTATCAACTGCTGGTGCTGCTGTAGTAGCTGGATGTCATTGGCTTGACTGGCAAGCACCGATTTTTCATACGCTGCCCATTTATCAGCCCGAAACAACGCTTGGCGTAAGCCCACCCCCAACTGTGTCACAGTGTTACCACTGCTGCCACTGCTGCCACTGTTGCTACTATTGCCACTGTCGCCAAGATTGTCATCTTTGGGATAAAACTGGTTATGTTTAACACTGCCTTGTAACCCTACTTGTGGCAGCATATCACCGAGGGCAAAAATTTCATTTTTTTGGTTGGCAAGGTAATCATATTGCTGCCCTGCCCAGTTGCCATTGTGACGCTGCGCCACTTGATAGAGGTGCCACAAGTCTTTTGCCGAAGCTTGAGGGCTAGCAGCCGTTGCCACACACCCTGCCAATAGCAGCCAAGGCATGCCATCAATGAGCCGTCGGTTTATTAAGGCGTTTAATAGTTTCATTATTTTTTAGCCATCGCCATCCAGTGGTAAGACCTCTATCTTACCTGTTGTGGTCAAAAAAATCAGTAATTTCATTAGCCACTTTACTCACCACGCTCACCAAAAAATATATTAGGTAAACCCCAAGCTTTTTGTTAAGATAGGGCTAATGACTCGGGGTGCTAACGTTATCTATTGCGTGGTTGCTACTTGCGGCAACAACAATCCAAGAAAACGTTGGCTGAGAATTACCCGCCGAACCTGTCGGTTAACACCGTCGTAGGGAAGTCGTTTGCAAAAGCTAGCTGTGCTTGCTATATCCTCTGCCAACGCCCGAGTCCACGCTTGATCTCTTTATACAAAAAGGACTCGTCATGAATGAACTCAAAACCCCTGCCCATCGCGCACCCACCGATGACCGCTTTGAAGAAGAAGCGCGTGATTTGACCCGTGCGCTGCCAGCGTCTCGCAAAGTGTATATTGAAGGCTCACGCCCCGACATCCAAGTGCCAATGCGAGAAATCACCCTAACTGACACACCTGTGGGCGGTTTTGGTAAAAAAGAGGGCGAACACAACCCCCCGTTTTATGTATATGATACCTCGGGCGTGTACACCGACCCCAATGTCCAAATAGACCTTACCAAAGGCTTACCAAAACTGCGCCAAGCTTGGATCGAAGAGCGCGGCGACACTGAGCAGCTTGCCAAACTCTCAAGCCAATATGGCAATGAGCGCGCCAATGACATTGCCACCGCAAGCCTACGCTTTGGGCATATCGACAAGCCAAGACGCGCGCTAAGCGGTCGTAACGTCACCCAAATGCACTATGCCAAGCAAGGCATGATCACCCCTGAGATGGAATACATCGCCATCCGTGAAACCCAAAAACAGCACGAACTCACCGACATGCGCCAACACGCAGGCATGAGCTTTGGTGCCAATACCCCCAAACTCATCACCCCAGAATTTGTGCGTGCCGAAGTTGCCAGTGGACGGGCGATTATCCCAAACAACATCAACCACCCCGAATCTGAGCCGATGATTATTGGGCGCAATTTTTTGGTCAAAATCAATGCCAATATCGGCAACTCTGCCTTAGGCTCATCCATTGATGAAGAAGTTGCCAAAATGACATGGGCGACCCGCTGGGGCGCCGATACCATCATGGACTTGTCAACGGGCAAGCACATCCATGAGACCCGAGAATGGATTATCCGTAACTCGCCTGTCCCCATCGGCACTGTACCCATTTATCAAGCCTTAGAAAAAGTGGATGGCGTTGCCGAAGACTTGACGTGGGAGATTTTTAAAGACACGTTGATTGAACAAGCCGAGCAAGGCGTGGACTACTTTACCATCCATGCTGGGGTACTACTGCGTTATGTGCCTGTCACCGCCAACCGCTTGACAGGTATCGTGTCGCGTGGCGGCTCGATTATGGCGCAGTGGTGCTTGGCTCATCACAAAGAAAACTTCCTTTATACCCATTTTGACGAAATTTGTGACATCATGAAAGCCTATGATGTGGCATTTAGTCTAGGCGATGGCTTACGTCCTGGTTGTCTGCAAGATGCCAACGATGACGCCCAATTTGGCGAGTTAAAAACCTTGGGCGAGCTGACCCAAGTGGCGTGGCAGCATGACGTGCAAGTGATGATTGAAGGGCCGGGGCACGTTGCCATGAACCGCATCAAAGAAAACATGGACTTACAGCTCGATGTCTGCCACGAAGCGCCTTTTTATACGCTTGGACCGCTTACCACGGATATCGCCCCAGGTTATGACCATATCACCTCAGCGATTGGCGCAGCCATGATTGGCTGGTATGGCACTGCCATGCTTTGCTATGTGACCCCAAAAGAGCATTTGGGTCTGCCCAACAAAAAAGACGTCAAAGACGGCATCATCACTTACAAAATTGCCGCTCACGCTGCCGATTTGGCAAAAGGGCACCCTGCCGCCCAAGCCCGTGACAACGCTTTATCCAAAGCGCGTTTTGAGTTTCGCTGGGATGACCAGTTTAACTTAGCGTTAGACCCTGATACTGCCAGAGAGTTTCATGACGAGACCTTGCCAAAAGAAGCCCATAAATCGGCGCATTTTTGCTCAATGTGCGGCCCTAAGTTTTGCTCAATGAAAATCACCCAAAACGTGCGGGATTATGCAGCAGGGCTTGAATTTAATAAACCGCAGCTTGGGCAAGATATCACCCCTGATACAGGCGAGTTGTCGGATGCAAGCCACGCCATCAAGCAGGTAGATACTGAATTGGTCGGTCAAGTCGGCGAAGCGTCTGCCGATGAAGTCCGCCTTGGTATGGAACAGATGAAGCAAAAATTTATTGAAGAAGGTAAAGCGTTGTATAAAACGGTTTAAAGGCGTTTTAATTTCTCAAAAATTTTAGCTTGGTTTAAAATAGTAAGCATTATTTATGCTTACTATTTTTTTGGAAAATTATAACGAATTATCAAATACCTATTGAAAATCTTGGTGCGATATTAATCGTTAAGCCTTAAGCCCAAGCACATCTTGCATATCAAACTGCCCTGTTTGCTGCTCGCTCACCCAAACGGCAGCTCGCACCGCCCCTGCGGCAAAGGTCATACGCTCACGGGCTTTGTGGGTAATCTCTACCATCTCGCCATCGGCGATAAACATCACCGTATGGTCACCCACAATCTCACCACCGCGAATGGCATGGATGGCAATTTCCCCTTGTTTACGCGCGCCCGTCTGCCCTTCACGCCCATAGATAGCCACGTCTTTTAGGTTTTGCCCACGACCTTTGGCAACCGCTTCTGCCATCATATACGCTGTGCCCGATGGCGCGTCAATCTTGTGCTTATGGTGGGCTTCGATGACTTCAACGTCTGCGGTGTCGCCAAATGCTTTGGCTGCCATCTCTAACAGTTTTAGGGTCAAATTAACCCCTGTTGAGTAGTTGCCTGCATACACAATGGCAATGTTATCACTGGCTTTTTTTAATACGGCATTTTGTTCATCATTGAGACCTGTAGTGCCAATCACCATATTGATGCCTTTATCGGCACACAACTGCAAGTTTTGGGTGGTGGATTCAGGTAAGCTAAAATCAATCAGTACATCAATGTCATCAATCACTGCTGCCAAGTCATCGACCAAAGCGATATTGGCGCTGTCGATATTGACCAATTCGCCTGCGTCCACGCCCACAAGGCTTGAGCCTGCGCGCTCAATGGCGGCGGCAAGCTGGGTTTGGCTATTTTGTGCCACTGCCTGAATGAGCATCCGTCCCATGCGTCCACCTGCGCCGATTACGCCAACTTTTACCATGATGCTGTCCTTTTATTGGGTTGATTAGGGTTGATTATTGCTATCAAATAATAACAGCTTGCCAAGCTGAATCCTAGCCACTGTGGCTGTTTTTGCAGGCGACAGTTGCAAGGCATAAAAAAACCCTTGCAAGCAGCAAGGGTCAAAAGTTTCACGTGAAACATTTTATCAGTCAAAGAGCTCTTTGACGTCTTCTTTGAGCTTGTCAAAGAAGGATTTTTTTTGCGGTGATTGCTGATGCTCACCCATTGATGACTGCAGTTGACGTAGTAGGTCTTTTTGTTCGTTGCTTAGATTGGTGGGGGTCTCAACCACCACGCGGCATAGCAAGTCCCCTTTCATGGTGGTGCGCACAGGCGTCACGCCTTTGCCTTTGATGCGAAATACTTTATGACTTTGTGTGCCTTCGGGGATACGCAGGTTCACGCGTCCATCTAGGGTGGGCACTTCTACTTCACGTCCCAATGCGGCGTCGGCAAAACTGACGGGCACATCCATATATAAGTCAGCGCCTTCACGGGTAAAAATTGGGTGTTTTTGCACGCGGATTTCGACATACAAGTCACCGCTTTCACCGCCTGTGATGGCCTCGCCCTCGCCTGTTAGGCGAACACGGTCACCATTATCCACCCCTGCTGGGATGGTGACTTCAAGGGTGCGCGATTTTTCTTTGATGCCACTGCCATGACAGTCGCTGCAAGGGTTTTTGATTTGTTTGCCAGAGCCATGACAGCTTGGGCAGGTTTGCTGAACCGCAAAAAATCCTTGCTGCATCCGCACCACGCCTGCACCGCCACATGTTGAACAGGTGACGATATCACTGCTGTCTTTGGCGCCTTTACCATCACAAGTCTCACAAGGGGCTGGTGCGGTGAAGGTGATTTCTTTTTTTGCGCCATTCACGGCTTCTTCTAGGGTCAAATCGAGCATATAGCGCAAATCAGCGCCACGACGTTGGCGACTGCCGCCACGAGCGCCACCAAAGATATCGCCAAAGATATCTTGAAACCCGCTGGCATTGCCGCCGCGACCGCCGCCCATACCACCAAAAATATCGCCAAAGATGTCTTGGAAATTACCGCCACCAAAACCACCGCCACCCATGCCATTTTCAAACGCAGCATGTCCCATACGGTCATAGGCACTGCGTTTGTTTGCATCACTCAGCACTTCATACGCCATGGATGCTTCTTTGAATTTTTCTTCCGCCTCAGGGTCATCTGGGTTACGGTCTGGGTGGTATTTCATTGCCAATTTGCGGTAGGCTTTTTTGATTTCTTGCTCATCAGCGGTTTTGCCAACCCCTAATACTTCATAAAAATCGCGTTTTGACATGGTGACTCCTTTGGCAGCACAAAAGGACAACAGGTTTGACATCACCCATCGTCACGTTTGGCGGCTGCCAAACCTTTGAAAGACTAAAATTTAAAAATATGCAATATAGTGGCGATTTTTTGTAAATAATCAAGCCACTGATTGCCAGTAATTGCAAAATAGTTGCCCGTTGTTTGCAAGAAAAATACGCAAAACTACGCCACATTGATTTAAACTGCTCACATCACTTTCAACAACACCCAGCTATTTATGAAAAAAATCGTCTCTTTCATGATTGTGCTAGCGCTGATTGCGGGCTTAGCCATCATCGCCTCGCCGTATTGGGCGGTTTATCAACTCAAAAAAGCCTATGACACCAAAGATATAGCCACTATCAATGCGTCTATCGATTTTCCCAAAGTTCAACAGAGTGTGAAATCACAGCTCAATCCCATTTTGCTTGAAAAAGCCCATCAGCTAACAAAATCACCCTTTTTGCAATTGTTAAATATTGAGCTAAACCCTGATGACATCGTTGGTACATTGGTCAATAAAGCAGTTGATAACAGCATCACCGCCGATGGGGTTAATTATGTTATAACAGGACAATCAGCCACCAGCACTGTGAGTAGCAGCGTCAAACTATTGGGAGGCTTGCTGGCAGTGGCGATGGACAAAATTGATATACAAGACTTGCTCATCGCTCGCAACCAAGACGCGTTATTGCAAAAAGCCAAGCAGCAGCTCACGGCACCAAACCCCAACGCCGTGCCTGTCGATAACGCGGCAAAGTATTGCGGCTTTAACTGCTTTTATGTGAATACCCAAGTAAAAGGCTACCCCGTGACGCTTGGGCTACAACGCCACGGCTGGGTAACTTGGCAAGTGGTGGGGGTAAAACTGCCGTTATAAGGGGTTAAAATTGTGCGATTTCTGCTTCGCTCAAGAATCGGCTTTCGCCTTTTTCCAGCCCCTCAAGGGTGATAGTGCCAATACTGGCACGGTGGAGCTCAACCACTTTATTGCCAAAATAGCCCATCATGCGTTTGACTTGGTGGTATTTGCCTTCGGTCAGTACCAAGGTGGCATGGGTGTCATCACAGAAACTTAACTCAGCAGGTTTGGTCTTGTCATATTCACCTTCTAGCATGACACCTTTGGCAAGCTCTGTGATGGCAAAGGCTTGTTGTTCCTCGCTCATGGGGTCAGCAAGGGTCAATTCATAGACCTTGGCAACGTGATGCTTTGGGCTGGTGACACGGTGCAAAAAGCCGCCATCATCACTGAGTAGTAGCGCGCCTGTGGTATCCACATCTAGCCGCCCTGCAATGCGCAAACTGCTCAGCTGTGGCACATCAATAAGCTCAGTGACGATGGGATGTTCTTTGGGTTTTAGGGTACACTCAAAACCTTCTGGCTTGTATAACAGCAAGTAGCGATTGCCTGTGGCAACCGACAACGCCTCGCCTGCCCATTCGATGTCGTCATTCACCTCGTCAACGTGCTGGCTTGAGTCTTTGACCACCCTGCCATTGACGGTCACCTCGCCTGCGTGCAAGATTTTTTTGCAATCACGGCGAGATAATTCGGTGGCTTTACTGATAAATTTGTCTAAACGCATTTTTTTGTTATCCTAGTGCTTGTTTTGTTTATTGTAACATAGATTAACCATGACCTATTACACGCTTAATGCCCCATGTACTGCCACACTTGAGATTAAAAAAAGCCAATTTTTGGGTTTTGGCTTTGCCATTGACAGCCGCGAGCAGTTAATGTTTCACGTGGAACAACTACGCAATCAGTATCCCGATGCGCGCCATGTCTGCTATGGCTATATCATTGGCGACCCCCACAACACCACTTCGGCAGGGTTTGATGATGACGGTGAGCCAAGCGGCACGGCTGGCAAGCCGATTTTGAACGTGTTGCAGCATAAGGCAATCGGTCACTGTGCGGTCATCGTGGTGCGTTATTTTGGTGGTATCAAGCTTGGTGCAGGCGGGCTGACCCGCGCTTATAGTGCCACTGCGCAGGCAGTGGTTGATAACATGAATTTGCACGAGTTTGTGCCGTTTACTTTTGTTACTATCAACACTGATTTTGCCAATGAGTCGTTTGTCCGTCATGTGGTTGAAAATTTGAATGGTAAAATCAGTGAGGTACAGTACGCCAAAGATGTGATGCTATCCGTTGAAATGGCTGAAAAGTCGATAGCGCAATTAATAGAAACAATTGGTTTTTATGGCAAAGTGCAGACCTTAGCGCCCTCTGATTAAATTTCTAGCCCGTCAAAAACCTACAAAATAACCCCATGCGTCCCCATAAAAAGCCGTAAAATAGTCAAAAATGACCCCAACCCCTGTTTGACGTTTTTCTCACTTTTTTTGATAGGGCCTATTATGAATATTCACCAGTTGGCATTAACGCCGTTTCGCGTTCCGTTTTTTTTAGCCAATCCTCACCTCCAGACTATCTTACCCAAGTTTATCAAACTCCAAAAACCCCATTATCAGCGCCACCTTCACCCTGACCGCACCCAGACCACCCAAGTGGCTTATGACTTTGTGTTTGCTAACCATGACAATCAGCCAACACTTGATAAGCCATTGGCGGTGATGTTTCATGGGCTTGAAGGCAGCAGTGAGAGTCATTATGCGATGGCTTTTGCCAATCATGCGCACCAATTAGGGTATGATGCGGTTATCGTGCATTTTCGCGGCTGCGGCGGTGTGGAAAATACCGCCCCTATTGATTACAACGCAGGCGATACTGCAGAAGCGGTACATGTGTTTGAGCTACTCAAAGCCAAGTATGGCTATGGGCATATCTTAGCCAGTGGGGTGTCGTTAGGGGCAAATATGCTGGCGCGCTACATGGGTGAGCAGGGCGATGATGCACTGTGTGACGCGGCAGTGGTGATTTCTGCGCCTGTGGATTTGACTACCTCGGCAAAAGCGATGCACCGTTTTGTTGCCAAACGCATCTATACCCCGTATTTACTCAAATCATTGTTGGTCAAGGCATTTGCCAAAATTGAAGACCCTGAGCAGCTCAAAGCCTTCAAACATATCAAGACCATTGATGAGTTTGATGAGTTATACACCGCGCCGCGTCACGGTTATGGTACGGGCGCTGATTATTATCTCAAGGCTTCGGCACTGCCTGTACTCAAGAATATCACCAAGCCTACTTTGATTATTACGGCAAAAGATGACCCGTTTTTGGGGATTATCGCCAATCAAGCAGACGTATCGCCCAGTGTACGTCTGCTATATAGCGAACATGGTGGACACGTGGGCTTTGTGCGCCTTCAAGCCAAGAGATTCAATATTAATTGGTTACCAGAGACCACGTTCAAGTTTTTTGCCGCCCTGTCCTAGTTGTGATAGGGCGAGTGCAGGTTTTTAGAGTATGCCGTAGTTGACCATGGCATTGGCAATCTGGCTAAAGCCTGCGATGTTTGCGCCTTTTTTGTAGTCAATACAGCCGTTGTCCTGTTTACCGTAGGTGGCGCAAGCGTCATGAATATTCTTCATGATGGTTTTGAGCTGCTCATCAAGGGTGGCGAAGCTTGCGTACTGACGCACCGAATTTTGGGACATTTCAAGACCCGATACCGCAACGCCGCCTGCATTTGATGCCTTGCCAGGGGCATAAATAATGCCATTTTGTTGAAATAACGTAATGGCATCGGCATCGCTTGGCATATTGGCGCCTTCTGCCACGTGCTTGATACCATTGGCAATTAATTGTTTGGCATCGGCAGCGTTGATTTCGTTTTGGGTGGCACAAGGTAGCGCGATATCGGCTTTGATATGCCAAGGACGGGTATCGGCAAGCCATTTGGCGTCGCACTGTTCAGCAAAGTCTGATAAACGTTTGCCCTGTGCTTTTAGTGTTTTTAGGGCTTCGATTTGCTCAAGTGTAAAGCCGTCTGCCAAATGTAAAGTGCCTTTTGAGTCTGATAAAGTCACAACTTTTGCCCCAAGCTCAATACATTTTTGTGCCGTGTGTAACGACACGTTGCCTGCACCAGATACCAAAACGGTTTTGCCCACAAGGGTGTCTTGGCAATGTGCTAGCATGTTTTGCAAGAAGTACACCAAGCCAAACCCTGTGGCTTCGGTACGAATTAAACTGCCGCCTTGCCCCACCGTTTTGCCTGTTAATACCCCAGAAAATTCACGGGTCAAATTTTTGTACATGGCAAACATATAGCTGATTTCTCGACCGCCTACCCCGATGTCACCTGCTGGCACGTCTATATCTGCGCCAATATACGGGGTAAGCTCTCGCATAAAGGCATAGCAAAAACGGCGAATTTCGTTATCCGATTTGCCTTTGGGGTCAAAGTCTGAGCCGCCTTTACCACCGCCCATGGGTAGCCCAGTTAACGCATTTTTGAAAATCTGTTCAAACGCCAAGAATTTTAGTACCGATAGATTGACACTGGGGTGAAAACGCAAGCCGCCTTTGTATGGTCCAAGTGCATTGTTAAATTGAATCCGCCAGCCACGATTGACTTGTACATGCCCTGCATCATCTTCCCAATTGATACGAAATTGAATCACGCGATCGGGATTGGTCAAACGCTCAAATAAGTTTAGCGCTTGATAAGTGCTGTTTTCGTCATACAACGGGGCAATATCTTCCCAAAACTCTTCAACTGCTTGAATAAACTCAGGCTCGTTGCTATGACGTTGTTTTAACACGGTTAATAACTGCTGGCTTTTCATTACTTATCCTCAATGGCCTATCAATGGGAGTTTGTCATCATACGTTAATATAATGGACAAGGGTAGTGTAACCAACTTAAGTGGATTATGTAAACCTTTGCTGGCACTGAGTTTTGATGGTTTTTGACCCATGGGGTCACAAAATTGTGATATTTTCCCGTGAGATCACAAGCGCCAAGTACACCACCCAAACGCCCCCTGAGGCAACAATTGGGGTAACAAAACGCCACTGTTTTTATCGTTTTGCTATTGCTGCCACCATTGAGGCTATTTACCAAGAATTGGTATTTAATAGCTGACAACCCCTGCTTTCTACTTTAAAATTAGCCAATTTGGTCGTGGCTCAAACAGTCTGCCAATGATATCTGATGGTTTTATGGTCAAATTGTATGATGCGTTCGTTACGCCTTTCAATGTTTAATGATGTCGCTGAAAAGTGTAAAAAATATACCCGACACCCTGTCAGACTACTTGTTAGACCATGCCCAACAGTTTTTAGTTGATTTTTTTAGTCAATTTTTTATTTTTAGCGATTTTTGATAACACATTGATTTTAAGGCATTGCTATGCATATTCACATTCTTGGTATTTGTGGTACTTTTATGGGGTCATTGGCGCTGCTTGCGCGCGACCTTGGTCACACCGTCACAGGTTCAGATGCCAATGTTTATCCCCCGATGTCCACCCAGCTTGAGCGTGCAGGGGTTGAGATTATGCAAGGCTATGCCGCCGCCCATTTACAACCCGCGCCCGATTTGGTGATTGTGGGCAATGCCATGAAACGCGGTATGGAAGCGGTAGAATATATGCTTAATGAGCGAATTGCCTACACTTCAGGGCCACAGTTTTTGGCAGAGCATGTGCTGCAGTACCGCCACGTACTTTCTGTGGCAGGCACGCACGGTAAAACCACCACCACCACTATGCTGGCTTGGATTTTACAGTATGCTGGGATTGACACGGGCTTTTTGATTGGGGGCGTACCGCTGGTTAATACTCAAGATACGCGCTTACAACAGGCTTTTGCTCACAGTAGCTATCTTGGTAAAAATGCCGATGAAACAAGCGAAGGCTATTTTGTCATTGAAGCCGATGAGTACGACAGTGCCTTTTTTGATAAACGCTCCAAGTTTGTCCACTACCGCCCAACCACTGCCATTTTAAATAACCTTGAATATGACCACGCCGATATTTTTGCCAACTTAGCGGCGATCCAAACCCAGTTTCACCATATGGTACGCATGATTCCAAGCCGAGGCAAAATCATCATGCCAACAGATACCAATAGCCTAGAAGATACGATTAAAAAGGGGTGTTGGACGCCCATTTGGCGAACCGCTATTGACCACGGCAGTGCAGATAGTCAAGCCGACTGGCAAGCGCAACTGGTAGAGCGCGATGGTTCTGTGTTTCACGTGAAACACAATAATATGGAACAGCAACCACAACAAGGCACCGTCCGCTGGTCAATGAGTGGCGTGCACAGTGTCAATAATGCCTTGGCGGCAATTGCTGCCGCCTATAATGTTGGCGTGTCAGTAGCAGTCGCTTGTGAGGCGTTGTCCAATTTTGCAGGCATCAAACGCCGCATGGAATTGGTGGGTCATATAGCAACAGACAAGGGTAGCATTGAGGTGTATGATGACTTTGCCCATCACCCCACTGCCATCGAGACCACATTAGATGGTGCCAAAAAACGTTTTGCTAGCAAGCCTAATCGCAAAATTTGGGCGGTCATTGAGCCACGCAGTAACACCATGAAACTTGGCACCCATCAAGGTCTGCTTGCGCCCTCGGCAAGTATTGCCGATCAAGTTATTTGGTATCAACCTTCAAACCTTGATTGGTCAGTCACTGATGCTATTGGCAATGCACCAAACCAGCAAGTGATGACATCAACCGATACGATTATTGCCCATATCGCAGCCAATATTGGTTATGACGATGTGGTAATTATCATGTCAAATGGTGGTTTTGAAGGGATTCATGGGCGTTTGGTCACAGCGTTGCAATCCACTCTTTCATCAATTTAACAAAATTTAGTCACCTTATATGACCCAATCCCCGTCAAAATATTCTATGATAAAGCCAATGACCTCATGCATTGGCTTTTTGTTGGGTTTTTTATATTATCTTATAAGGGGATGGGTATGCTCACTCGGGTAATTTTTAATCAAAAAGGTGGCGTTGGCAAATCTAGCATCGCTGTCAATCTGGCAGCCATCAGTGCACAGCAAGGCTTACGCACCTTACTAATAGACCTTGATCCCCAATGTAACACCACTCAATATGTGCTGGGGGAAACTGCCCAAGACGCCATTACGCCTAATATTGAGACTTTTTTTGGGCAAACTTTACAGTCCAGTGCAACCCCTACCAGTCTATTATTTGCTTTTTCATTTGCCAGCCCAAGCGTTACCACCGAGTTGGTAGACTGTATTCGTGCTACCCCATTTGAGCAGTTATCGATTATTGCTGCAAGCCCTACTTTGGGCGAAATTTTGCACCAACTTGAAAACAAACACAAAATTTATAAGCTACGTGATGGACTAAAATCGCTTGCCCATAATTTTGACCGTGTCTATATTGATACACCGCCTGCCTTTAATTTTTTTACATTGTCTGCTCTGATTGCTGCTGATTTTGTGTTGGTGCCATTTGATTGTGATATTTTTTCTCAGCGCGCATTGCAGACGTTGTTGCAAAATGTGATTGAAACGCGCCAAGATCACAATGATCACCTTCTTATTGAAGGTATTATCGTCAATCAATTTGACCCAAGAGCCAAATTACCCGCACAAATTGTGCAGTCACTGGTGGATGACGGCTATCCTGTGATGGCTGCCAAACTGAGCCCTTCAGTGATGATGAAAGAATCTCACCATGCCAATCTGCCATTAATCTATCTCAATGACAAGCACAAACTCACTCGCCAATTTTTGGCACTCTACCACGAGATTGAGGGTGATTAGTTGATTGGTTTACATTGTAAGCCCGTTAATGACATATGCTTACATAGCATATAAAACACTTGTACTTTTCCATAGAGAACTTACAGTTTTAACAAATGAACATTTTTATTTTGCCTGCTTTATTTTTACAATAATAATCATCAAATGACGAACGCCTTTTACCATTGATTCTTTTGCCATTTATTAATGTATTTATCTGCTTGGTAGATAAATCTTGATAGACAAAGCAAATCAACCCCAATTAGTAAATGTCCATAGGCGCATCAATACGCAACAATAATAACCAAACAAATAGCCAAACGGCAAAAAATTAAGGAGAATAACAATGAGCTTTCTTTATATGATTATCATGGGTCTAATCGTGGGTGTAATTGCCCGTGCGATCAAACCAGGTGCTGATGCCATGGGCTGGATTTTGACCATTGTGCTAGGTATTGTGGGTGCCTTAGTGGGTGGTTTTTTGGCAGGCGCACTGGGTATGAATGCAAACGGTGGCTTTACAGGATTAATTCTTTCGGTGATTGGCGCCATACTTGTGTTGTTTATTTATGAATTGGCAACGGGTAAACGCCGCGTTGGCTAACTTTAGCGAGTTTTACTATTTACTTTAGCCTACCTTAGCCAAAAAAAAAGACGTCCACGTGGCGTCTTTTTTTTGGCTATTATAGCTATCACAATACAGCCGACAAAGGGGTTTGCTACTGCGGCTGTACGAACTGCTCAATTTGGGCTTTGACTAGACTTGCATCGTTATCGAGCACCGTAACGTACTGCGGCAGGCTCTCGATATTTTGGGTAGCGGCTGGGCGCGCAATGGCTACGTTACCTACCGCTTCGGTGATGGTTTCACTGAACTTAGCAGGTAGCGCGGTTTCGGCACAGATAATGATTTCACCCGCTTTTCGTAGCGCGCGCGCCACTTTGATGCCATCGGCGGTATGCGGGTCAATGAGTTGGTGATCGGTTTGGTAGACCGATTGTATAGTGGCAAGGCGGTCTGCGTGGCTTGAGCGTCCTGAGGCAAAACCATACTCACCCTGTACGCTTGGTAATAAGGTGGTTAAGTCAAAACCTTTGCCCGTGTTGACATCCTGCCAAAGCGTGCTGAGTTTGGCGCTGTCTTTGCCCACTAACAGGTAGATAAAGCGCTCAAAGTTGGAGGCTTTTGAGATGTCCATTGACGGGCTAGACGTCACATAGGTTTTGTCTGCGGTGCGTGGCGTGTATTTACCTGTAGTGAAAAAGTCGTTGAGCACGTCGTTTTCGTTGGTAGCCACGATCAGTCTATCGATTGGTAAACCCATTTGGCGCGCAATGTGCCCTGCACAGACATTGCCAAAGTTGCCCGATGGCACACAAAAACTCACTTTTTGGTTATTGTCGCTAGTGCTAGCAAAATAACCTTTAAAGTAATAGACAATTTGGGCAAGGATGCGCCCCCAGTTAATAGAGTTGACCGTACCTAGACTGTATTTGGCTTTGAAGGCGGCATCTTGCTGTAGCGCTTTAACGATGTCTTGGCAGTCATCAAACATACCTTTGATGGCAATGTTATGAATATTTTTATCATCTAAGCTGTACATTTGGGCGCGCTGAAATTCACTCATCTTGCCATAGGGTGACATCATAAACACCTCGATGTTGTCTTTGCCACGAAGGGCGTATTCTGCGGCGCTACCTGTGTCGCCAGAGGTTGCCCCAATGATAGTGAGACGTTCGTTTTTATGTTTTAGCACATATTCAAAGGCATTCCCCAAAAATTGCATGGCGATGTCTTTAAACGCCAATGTCGGGCCATTGGATAATTCAATAATTTTGATACCATCGGCTAGGGTGCGCACGGGTGTAATATCCGCATCACCAAACGCCGCTACGGTGTAAGTTTTATCAATCAGCGTTTTTAGGTCATTGGCTGGAATGTCGGTGGCAAATAGTTGCATAATGGCAAACGCGAGCTCAGGGTAGCTTAAGTCGCGCCATTGGGTTAATGTAGCCGCATCAATTTGTGGGTAGTGCTCAGGTAGCATAAGCCCACCATCAGGGGCAAGCCCCATTAAAAGGACATCGCTAAATTGCATGGGGGCAGTGTTGCCACGGGTGCTGATATATTGCATAGTTTTATCCATTGACGATTTTTATCAAGTTTAACATAAATGGGTATGCCGAATTGATAGCAAATTTTTAGCTTTTTTTCTGTAGTAAGGCATAAAAAAATCCGTCCCCCCCATTGGGGTCAAGGGGTAGGCATTGATAGCCGACTGCCTGCTTGATTTGGTTGGGCAAGGTTAGCTCAAAGTCAACAGCGGCAGCATCGGGATATTGGGTCAAAAATGTCTGAATTTGCTGCGTATTTTCTGCTTTTAATAGCGAGCAAGTAATGTATAGCAAATAACCGTTTGGCGCCAAATGCTGCCAACAATTTGCCAAAATTTTACGCTGCAAATCCACGGTTTGTGCCACATCGGTTTCTTGGCGCAGCAAGGCAATGTCAGGATGGCGGCGAATCACCCCTGTGGCAGTGCAAGGGGCATCTAGCAAAATCAGATCAAATGGTGCATCGGCTTTAAACTGTGTGGCATCTTCACAGACTAAGTTGACTTTAGAATTAAGTAATTGTAACCGCTGCAGATTTTCTGTCACCCGCCCAAGACGTTTTTCGTCATTATCTAACGCTACCAGTTTTGATAATGGTTCCACGTGAAACATTTCTAATAACTGTGCGGTTTTACCACCTGGGGCAGCACAAGCATCTAGAACTCGCCTAGGCGATGGACAAGCTGTGGCGAGTATATGCCCCGATAGCTGGGCGTGTAAATCTTGCACGCTAAACCAGCCTTCATTAAAGTGCGGTAAAGCGGTTACGCGTACGTGGTCAGTCAGGCGGATGGCTTTTTCATCCTTGAAACCTATATTCACCAACTCATAGCCAATACCCTGTTCTTCTAGTAGTTTGGCGTAGTGGCTATAGGTACTAAACTTGGGGTTAATGCGTAAAAAAATCGGGGCTGTATCGCGCAATGCTTGACCAAGCCCTGCATAGTGCTCCGTCCAGTCATGTTTGAGCTGTTTGGCAAGCCAGTTGGGTAGACTGTGATTTTTTTCGATTTTTTTGGCAAATTTGGTAGGGTTTTTTTGCACTTTTCGTAAGATGGCATTAACCAAGCCTGCCCCATATCCTTTGTCTAATTCTTTGATGGCCTCAACGGTTTCACCAATGGCGGCATAGTCGGGGGTGTCCATATAAAGCAGCTGATAAAGCCCAACATTAAGACCTGCCCAGACGCCTTTATCGGTCACTTCATAGTCAATAAGGCTTTCACCAATACGGCTTAATGCCCACCACTGGCGCAGTGTGCCTAGTAGCAATTCATGAGCAAACCCTTTATCTTGGTCGTTGATTTGGTTGAGCAAGGGATCTAATAAGCTGGCTAGGGATTGCCCTTGTTGAATACGTTCTAGCGTGGTGATAACTCTGGCACGCGTGGAGAGGCGATTGGTGGGCTGGTTCATAAAAATAGGTTTCCATCTTGAAGTTTGTCGCCATTGGCAATTTGTTCGGCGGTTAATGGTTTGCCACCTGCCCACTGTAGTGCGGTAAGGTTGATGAGGTGCTGGTGCCCTGCGGCGTTTTTCCCACATGCCACCAAAATGGCATTACGCCCCACACTCACCACTTTGCCTGCTGGTTCATGGGTGATTTGGTCGGGTTTGATGGGGCTGGCAGCAAGCACTTTAATACGCTGATTGGGGTCTTTATTGGCAGACAAGTAAGTGTAGGCATTCAGGGCACGGATTTGACGCTCAATACTAATGGCATCGTTTTGCCAATTAATTTCGCCCTCAGCACTGCTGATTTTTTCGGCATAAATTGCCAAACTGTCATCTTGTACGGTGGCTTGGGCTTGATATGCGGGCAGATTTTCTAGGACGCTTAACAAGGTTTCACCGCCTAATGTTGCCAATTTGTCATGCAAGCTTTGGGTGGTTTCTGTGGCACTGATAGGACAATGCGCTTTATAAAGCATATCGCCTGTGTCTAGCCCTTGCGCCATTTGCATAATGGTAATGCCTGTTTGCGCATCCCCTGCCAAAATCGCGCGCTGAATAGGGGCAGCGCCTCGCCAGCGTGGTAATAATGAACCGTGAATATTAAGGCATCCCAATCTTGGGGTGTTGAGCACGCCCAGCGGTAAAATCAGCCCATACGCCGCTACTATCATGATATCGGGTTGGTAGCTTGCTAGTGTTTCACGTGAAACATTACCATCTTCTGATTTAAGACTAAAACTAATAGGTTGTTCCACGGGGATATCGTAGTCTAACGCCAATTGTTTGACAGGTGAGGCGGTCATTTTTTGCCCGCGTCCTGCTTTACGGTCGGGCTGGGTGTAGACAGCCACAATGTTCAAATTGAGGCGCTGCTGATGATCCAGTAGTTTTTGTAAGGCAACTTTGGCAAATTCGGGGGTGCCAGCAAAAATAACTCGAAGCGGCGTAATGGGCATAGTGATTTTCGTCTTAGTCAAATAGATTTCTGTTATTATAGTATGAATTGTCTTAATACTAAAATCTAGTATGTGGCTTTATCAAAACGGTCTATATTGGGTAATACTATCTCGTGTCTGATCAATTTTCCTTGTTTCATCGCCCTGGTGCTCGGCAGGTTGTTATTGCGTTGTCTGTCATCATGTTTACGTTGGTGGTTACAGGATATGGTTTGTTATGGCTCTATGTTGAGCAGCAGCAGAACATGGTCGGACGGACGTATTTATTAAGCATTGTGACCGACATCAATAATAAACTTGATAGCCAAAGAGAAAACTTGGCAGAAGATACGTTTGTTAAACCTGATATTGTCAAAAAAGCCACGATTATTTTGTTTGAACCCACAGGGCAGACCACAACAATTAGCCGCGCCAACCATATTACTGTAGAGCAGCTCCCTAATTGGACATCGCCTAGCAGCGATTACGGTAAAATTTTTTATTATGCCAATGGCTTTGAGAGTTGGCAGAATTTGCAGGCAGGCTATCGGCTATATGTGCGTGTGTATTATTATCCGTTTTGCTACCGTTTTACCAATCCTGTGTATTTGTTACCATTACTGCTGGTATTTTGTATTTTTTTATTGGCGATGATTTATTTAAGAAAACGCCTCAATTTATGGTATCAAATGCTTGATTACGCACAAGATCTTCATCTTAATACCCATAAAGGCTACCAACCTATTGCCACCACGCTTTATCAACATCACCCCGAGTTGTTGCACTTAGCCCAGCTCCTAAACCGCTACGCGTTCAAACTAAGCCAATCTCATCAAATGATCACCGCGCTGCGTTATCATCACCAAACACTGGTAGATAAAGCGCCAATGCCATTATTTATGATGAATCGAAAAGGCAGAATTAATTATTTTAACAAACACTTTTCACAAATATTTCAGACATCGTTTAGTGACAATGTGGTGTATATGCTAAGTGATTTTATCACAGGCCTTGATAAAGCCGCCCAGCAGCTATTAAATGATATTGAAACCGTGCACACTTACCAAACCATTGCTGTCACCAATTTACAATGCAATTTGTATTATCAATTAAAAATTAATCCCCATTACAACCGTTATGGACGGCTACAAGGTTACAGCTGTGGGCTGGAGGATGTCACCAATTATCAAGAAAAGCTGCAGCAGGCGTGGGTAGAAGATAAGCAAACCAGCGATAAAATTTCTAACTTTAACAAAATGTGGGCGGTATTAGGGCATGAGTTACGTACACCGTTAGGCGGCATTGTTGGCATGATTGGGCTATTAGCGGACGATAAATCCCAGTTTAATCGGGAACAGCAAGACACCATCGACACCTTACAGCACTCTAGCCAAACTATGATGCAGCTGTTAAATGATATGTTAGATGTTGCCAAATTTGATGTGGGTAAACTACAAACCAATATCAGTTCAATGGACTTATTAAGAACCATTCGCCAAACAGCAGAGCTCATGGTGGGGAATGCAAGACGCCAAAAAATTAGCCTGTATACGTTTATTCATCCAAATGTGCCACGTTTTGTGGATTGTGATGAAGGCAGGCTGCGCCAAATTATCTTAAATTTAATTAGTAATGCCGTAAAGTTTACCCAAAAGGGCTATGTGGCGGTGATTGTGACCAAAACCGATCAGCACCATCCCATTATTCAGCAAAGAAAAGGGCTGTCTCATCCTTTGCCCCCAGATTGGCTAAAAATAGTCATCCAAGACACGGGGATTGGTATTAGCGAGCAAGACCAGCAAAAACTGTTTTCTTATTTTAACCAAGCCAATGAAACCATTAGCCAGCAGTTTGGCGGTACAGGGCTAGGCTTGGCGATTTCTAATCGATTTTCTCATTTATTGGGCGGTTTTATTCACCTTGAAAGCACCCCTAGCCAAGGTAGTGAGTTTCAATTATTTTTACCCCTCGAAAATTATAGAATTCAGCCTGTTTATGATTATAAAACCCATAATCTGTCGGTGGTGTTATTGATTATTTCGCCCTTTGCGATTTTTCAAAAATTAGACCCGGTGCTTGATTACGTGAATTTGCCGCACCACATTTTTACCACAATCGATCAGCACATGGTGGATGCTATCAACCAACTTGATTTTAACGGTTTGACCCCTGTTTTTATCGTTGATGATGAGGTGCTCGCAGTTACGCGCACGTTGTTGCCACAAATCCACAGTTTTAGACACGCCATCAAGATTCTTTATAGTATTGAGTCCTACCGCACATTACCTGCTGATTTGTTATTAGAATATGATAGCTATCTGCAAAAACCCACTTCGTTAAGCAATGTGCTTGCCGAATTAAACCACTTATATGAATTAAAAGTCAACCAAACCAAAACCAGTCAAAATCTGCCCGCGCAAGTGGCTTTTTCTCAGTTTTTGCAGCAACACCCAACACTTGGTCAGCAGCAAAGCGCGACTCATCCAATAACTCTGACAAAAAATACCACCGCCTCACTCACAAATAACTCACGGTTAGGCAATGCCCTTCCCCATCAAAAAATTATTTTACTGGCAGAAGATAACCCAGTTAACCAAAAAATTGCCACAAAACACCTTGACCACCTTGGCTATCAATACCTTATTGCTTCAGATGGCGAACAAGCGGTCAAACTACTTAAGGAGCATCGCAGCCAAATAGGCTTGGTGCTGATGGATTGCCGTATGCCCGTATTAGATGGTATCGCCGCTACCCGAATAATTCGGCTTAGAAAAGACAGTATACCCATTGTTGCCCTTACCGCCAATGATACCGACGACGACAAGCAATTATGCTTTGAAGCGGGGATGGACAGCTTTTTGACCAAGCCATTAGACAAACAAAAACTGGCGAAAATTATCAACCGTTATATGTTATAAAAAAAGACCTGAATTATCAGGTCTTTTTTTGCGCTAAAAAAGGCTTAAATTTTAGGTTCAGTGGTAAAGCTAAGGCGGTTTTTCACGGTTTCACCACTAGCATAAGTTAACTGGTAACTTGCTTCATACTGTGTATTTGGCGTTAAAGGCTTATCAGGCATAAATACCACTTCGTTTTTTGCAAGTGTTTTATTAGGATCATTTTGCTGGGTTAGTAAATGAATCTTAGCAATCGATTCGCCATTGCCAGTAATGACCGCGGAGGCTTTCTCAATCACTTTATCCTCAGGCGCTAGTACATAGATGGGTTGACCAATAGGATATTTTTTTAAATCTCGGGTGGTACCAAACGGATTGGGCTGTTCGTTATCTAATTGATATGCGGTGGTCAGCCCCTCACAAGGGTAGTGGCGTAACTGGGTATTTGGGTAACTAGTCTGTGAAGCAGGCGAGGCAGACACAAGCTCCAACAAAGAAACATCATTGTGCCACTTATCTTGCTGCCATGTGATTTGTCTATAACTGATGCCTATTTCGGTAAAGTCTGGATGAACCAAAGCACGCAAGTGATAAGGAGCCGCGAGTAACCCCGTTAGCCTTGCTTGGGCGTCTTTTTCGGCGTTTGCGACATAAGTACCATCCGTGGTGGCAAAAGCTGCCATGGCAAGATTTTCGCCAGATAATCTAGCAGCATATCGCGTGGGCACAGCATTGCCTCCCATACTTTCGGGGTTAAGACGATTCTTGAGTTTGAATCCTGAATAATAAGGGCTGGTAATGCCCGTATCCTTAACCACCGCCCCTGTTGTAAAAGTTTGTGCCACTTCTTCATGAGCGCTATAAGGATAATAATTACTTTTGGTAACCCAGGCCAAATAATCCGCGTGATTAGCCGCGCTTACGTTAAGGGCTGAATTGGCGGTCAACTTACCAAAGTTGCAAGTCTGACGGTGTTTGTTTAATGCAGCCAGTGTGGCATCTTCTGCCCGCTGCAGGTTTCTGTTAATAACGGCGGGGGTGTTTGTTGTCGTATTGGTTGTTCCTGTGCCGCCTGTCGTGGTGGTGGTTCCTGTACCGCCTGTCGTGGTGGTTGTTCCTGTACCGCCTGTCGTGGCAGTTGTTCCTGTGCCGCCTGTTGTGGCGGTTGATCCTGTACCGCCTGTCGTGGCAGTTGTTCCTGTGCCGCCTGATCCTGTACCGCCTGTTGTGGTTGTGGTTCCTGTGCTTGTCAGCATATTTTTTGGGGCATTAGGACTGCTGGTATCACCACTGCCAC
>RRZT011029991.1_pt1 | contig 32536 bp, 30 predicted proteins | sample 2165551 | NCBI WGS metagenome assembly RRZT01 (sample SAMN10456910, study PRJNA506462) | wastewater metagenome | biome: wastewater; feature: sludge; material: wastewater sludge; isolation source: wastewater sludge with Escherichia coli K12::gfp cells carrying plasmid... | place: USA: Moscow, Idaho...
CGCCGCGCTGACGGCCTTCTCGGTCACGGCGGCCCGACGTGGCTCGGCACGATCGGCGGCCGCATTCAGCTCCTTGGCCAATCCCTTCAAGATGACGATTTCGGACGAGACAGCCTGCTGGAGGCGTGTGATCGCGGCAAACGCCTCGTCGAAATCTGCCTGCTTCTGCTTGACGGATTGCTCAAGTAGTTGGGCCTGATCCTGGTGGTCGGCCAAGGCCTTCTCGGCGGCCTTCAGCCTGTCGGCCTCCGACGCGTACTTGGCCTGGATCGCTGCGTGATCTCGGAAGAGTTTGTCCTTGTCGGCCTGGGCCAAGGAGGCGATCACGAAGCCAGCGTGATGTTGCGCCTTGGCGGCGTCCGCTGCTGCGCTGGCCGCGGACTGTTTGTCTCGCGCCAAGCCGTCAGCGACTTTCTGCAGCTGTCCCAGCTCGGCCTGACTCCGGGTCTTGACCCTGGTCGCGCTTTCCACGGTGGCTCGGCCCGTATCAAGTGCTTCAGTTGCCTGACTCAGCGCTGTGCGCAGTGCGGCGATTGCGGCGGAAAGGCCGGTGACGGACTCCTGACCCGCCGATTGACCAGTCTCGGGGGACGATGATTCCATGGCTGCTCTCCAAACGGGCGAGTTCAGCAACTACTCGAGCGGCGTCACAAATGGGGAACGCCCAGCGATGGCTCAAAGAAGTGGTACAACCCTCGGCCGGCCGGCCCCGTCGCTCAATTGAACGCTGTCGAGATCCAATTCAGCCAATGCGGCGGTCGGCCATCAGGCTGCCGAGTCCGGAGCAATGGCTCGGGGGCGTCCGTCGACACGATTGGCAATAGCCAGTGCGGACGTCTTGTAGGTCCACTTGGGCCCATGCTGGAGCACCACCAAGGTGAAGTCAATAGAATCTGACGCTGAACCGTCTAAGAGTGCATCACCCTGGCGGTTCGGGGCACTTGGGAAGCCAACTTAAGCTACCTTAACTCTCGTGATGGAGCCTGGACGCCGCCGCTCGCCGCTGGCGAGTCTGTTGGGGCCGGCGTTCGTCGCGGCGGTGGCATACGTCGACCCCGGCAACGTGGCGGCCAACCTGACCGCCGGCGCTAAGTACGGCTACCTGCTGGTCTGGGTTCTGGTACTGGCCAACCTGATGGCCGTGCTGGTGCAGTACCTGTCCGCCAAACTCGGCCTGGTCGCCGGACGCAGCCTGCCCGCGTTGATCGGAGACCGGCTGCCGCGGCCCGCGCGGCTGGCGTTCTGGGCCCAGGCAGAGATCGTGGTGGCGGCAACCGACCTCGCCGAGGTGATCGGTGGTGCGATCGCACTGTGGATCCTGTTCGGGGTGCCGTTATTCGCCGGTGGCCTGATCGTCGGCGTGGTGTCGATGATCCTGCTCGCCACCCACGATCTGCGGGGGCAGCGGGCCTTCGAACGCACCATCATGGCCTTCCTGCTAGTCATCGTGGTCGGCTTCGTCACCGGTCTGTTCTTCGCCGATGTCTCTTGGCGACAGGTGGTGGGGGGAATGGCACCCCGGTTCGCCGACACGCAGTCGGTGCTGCTGGCGGCCAGCATGCTTGGCGCCACCGTCATGCCGCACGCGATCTATGCCCACTCCTCGCTCAGCCTGAACCGTTTCGGCCACCCCAGTTCCGAGGAGCTTCCCCGGTTGTTGCACGCCACCCGTATCGATGTGGTGTTCTCGCTGTTCATCGCCGGGTCGGTCAACATCGCGATGCTGTTGTTGGCCGCCGCCAAGCTGCCGGGGCGGGAGGGTACCGACACCATCGCGGGGGCCCATGCGGCGATCACCCAGGCACTCGGGCCAGTCATCGGAGTGCTCTTCGGGGTGGGGTTGCTGGCCTCCGGGCTGGCGTCCACCTCGGTGGGCTGCTACGCCGGTGCCGAGATCATGGCAGGCGTCTTGCGCGTGCGTGTCCCGATGCTGGTGCGCCGTGCGGTCACCTTGGTGCCGGCGCTGATCGTGCTGGCCACCGATGTGGAGCCCACTTGGGCGCTGGTGCTGAGCCAGGTAATACTCAGCATGGGCATCCCGTTCGCGCTGGTCCCACTGGTCTGGTTCACCAGTCACGCCCAGGTGATGGGCGATCACCGCAATGCGCGCCCCATCGCGATCATCGCCTGGGTGGTGGTGGCCCTGATCGTGGCGCTCAACGCGGCTCTCGTCGCCTTGTTGTCGGCCGGGATCGGGTGAACAGGAGATCGATGACAATGTTGTTCGACGCAACCCAACAGGTCAGCCCGGTCACCCAGGACTACTTGAAGGCCATCTGGCAGTCCACCGAATGGGGCGGTCGCCCGGCCACCACGTCCTCGCTTGCCGCCCGGTTCGGTACCAGCCAGGCGAACGTGTCGGACGTGCTGTCACGGTTGACCAAGGCACAGCTGGTCGTCCGCGAACCATACCGACCCTGCGCGTTGACCCCGCGCGGTGTGGCGCTGGCGTTGGGCATGGTGCGTCGGCACCGGCTGATCGAAACGCACTTGGTCGAATCCCTGGGCTATGCCTGCACTGAGGTGCACGAGGACGCCGAACGCCTCGAGCACGCCGCCTCCGACGTCTTCATCGACCGATTGGCAGCCCATCTCGGCCATCCTCGTGTCGACCCGCACGGTGATCCGATACCGACCGCCGACGGTCAGATCGAGTACCCCGCCGACGCCCACCCGGCCACCGAGGTTGCGTCCGGGCGGTACCGAGTGGTGCGCATCTCAGACGCCGATCCGGTAGCTCTGCTGGTACTGCACGATCACGGGCTTCACCCGGGTGCCGGACTGCGGGTTCTTGACTGCGCTAATGGCCGGTTCATCGAACCCATCGGGTCGACAGATGGCCCCGGGTCGTCGGGGGGAGGGTCGCTGGGCGTCCCTGCGGTGGTCGGGGCACTCTGGGTAGTGGACGAGCAGGCCCCCGCCTGGCGGTCCTGATGCGGGTTCGAGGCAAGGACGGAATCACGTGAAGACGGAGGGGGCTTGCCCGTGCGGAGGAGGGGTCTCTTACACCCACTGCTGTGAACCCTTCCACACCGGGCAGGCGCTGCCGCCCACCGCCGAGGCACTCATGAGATCGCGGTATTCGGCGTTCGTGCTGGGGCTGGCCGACTACCTGTGGCGAACCTGGCATCCCCGAACCAGACCCCAGCGCGTCCACCTGGACGACACGGTCTGGACCGGGCTCGAGATCGTCGACGTTGTCGACGGTGCCGTAGGTGACCAGGACGGCGTCGTCGAGTTCATGGCCGGCTACCTGCACGGACGCCGCACCGGCCACCTGCGCGAGCGGTCACGGTTCGAACGGCGTGCTGGCCGCTGGATGTATCTGGACGCGCAGTGAGCTGGTGCCGGTGGCGCTGGCTTTCATGGCTGCCGCAGCCACCGCTGCCAAACCAACTACGCTTCTCGTATTCGGACGCACCGGTCCGACGCGGATGTCTGGAGCAGCATGGGCAAGAAGAACTCTGGTGCCAAGAAGTTGAGCACTGAACAGTACGAGGCTGAGCTTGACAGGCTGCACGCGGAGCTGGTCGCGATGCAGGAGTGGGTGAAGAAATCCGGCGCACGGATCGTCATCGTCTTCGAAGGACGCGACACCGCTGGCAAGGGCGGGGTAATCAAACGGATCACCGAACGGGTCAGCCACCGGGTCTTCCGCGAGGTGGCATTGCCGGCGCCCAGTGACCGCGAGCAGACACAGATGTACATGCAGCGCTACATGCCGCACCTTCCGGCCGCCGGCGAGGTGGTGATCTTCGACCGCAGCTGGTATAACCGGGCCGGTGTGGAGCGGGTGATGGGGTGGGCATCCACCGAGCAGGTTGAGCAGTTCTTCCAGCTGGCGCCCCTGCTCGAGAAGGTGATGGTGGACGGCGGCATCATCTTGCTCAAATACTGGCTGGAGATCTCGGAGGGCGCGCAGACTCGGCGCATCCGGTCCCGGATCGACGACCCCCGCAAGGTGTGGAAACTGTCGCCGATGGATGTCGAGTCGTACAACCGCTGGTACGACTACTCCCGCGCCCGGGACGAAATGTTCGCCGCGACCAGCACCGAGTGGGCACCCTGGTTCATCGTCGACAACGAGAGCAAGAAGCGTGGCCGGCTGAACGTGATCAGTCACATCCTCAGCCAGATCCCCTATGAGCCCTTGCCGGAGCGCCCTGTCGAGCTACCGGCCCGCCAAACCGACGAGGACTACGTGGCTCCCGACCTGTCTGCGATGTTCGTTCCGAAGCGTTTCTGAGCGAATCGACGCTGCTGCTTGCTGGTTCGGTGCCTGACACGGCTGCCACGGGGCGGTTGCCGGGCCGCAGGGGGCGTCTGCCGGCTGAGCGTCCCGATCCCCGTCCGGTCGACGTGCTGTGCGCCATCGGCACCGAACAGTCGCGCGATGTCAGCTAGCCGTGTTTGGGCGCCGGGCCGCCTCGGTGCAGCAGCGAACGGGCAATGGTGGCTCGGAGCCCCGGGTCGGTTGTGTCGGCGGTGAGGATCTCAAACACACTCATGGTGGGCCAGGTCCACTGCCGGGCCGCCTGTTCGATGGTGGCGCCGTCGACCCGCCAACCGACGTCCAACAGAATGCCACCCGCGTACTGGTCAAGGTCTACCAACGGCTGCCCAACGGCCGCTTGGAGCAGCGCCACCAGACCGGCATCGCGTTCATAGGGCCGGCCCAGGGGCAGCCGCGACCCGATATGGGCGAGCAGTGCGCGGGGGTCGTCCAAGTGCTGGGTGGCGAATCGTGTCAGTGACAGCCTGCCGTTGTGTTTTCGCAGCAGTCCCAAGGCAGTCGCGGTCTCTCGCAGATCGAGGACGGGCAGGGTCTGGTCCTCGCGGTTTCCGGCACCGATCCAGCGCTGATGCAGCCCGAGTTCGAGGTAGAGAGCGTGGACGATTCGCGGTGGCAGGTAACCGGCGGCAGTCAGTTTCACCCCGTCTCCGATGGTGCGCAGCAGGTGCTGGTAGCGGCGCACGGCTGCCTGCACCTGGGCGTCGTTGAGATCGGTCGGGCCGGTGGTGGCGTCCTTGATCAACCTGCCCAGCGGCGACAATGGGCCACCGTGATACCGGTCCAGCAGGTCGGCGATCAGCGGGTGCCAGCCGGCGAGGTCGGGCAGGGGGGCGGCGAGAAGTTGCTCGTTGACCTCATCCACCGAGAAGGCCGCCGGGTCGTAGTCGTCGGGTAGCCACGCCAGCAGTCCTTCGATCCACTCCTCGTCGGCGCCCGAGGGCAGCTGGCCGGCGAGGGCGTCCAGCAGTTCCTGGTGGCCGCCGATGCCGCCGATGTCCTCGGGTGGGCAGGCGCGGCGGCCCGCCAGGCACTTGGCGACGGGGTCGCCCTGCTTGAAGGGGAGGATCTTCTCCAACCGGATGGTGTGCTGCCAGTGGTCACCGAAGTCGTAGATGTAGTGCAGCCGATCGCCTTCGCCGGCCATCACCTCGTCCAGGCGCACCTGGTCTTCAAGGATGCCCTCTTCGCCCTCGTCCAGGTCGAACTGGTTGAGAAACGGCTGCAGGTGCAGGTCGCGAGCGCCCGGGCCCATCTCGAAGTGATGCAGATGGGAATCGGTCCAGCCCATGGCGATCTGGATGATCTCGTGGACCTGCGGCAACGTCAAGTCGCTGGCCAGCCGTAGCCGGCGCCAGATCGGGGGATGGGTATTATTCAGCTCGACCTTCACGACGAAGTAGACAGGTTCTGCGCGGCGGGGCAGCAAGACCGGCTGCCGGCGCGTCCACGCGGAGCTGAAGCCGCCGTACTGGTGCGTCCACTGCGCGATGGCGGCCAGCGCAGCTTGAGGTCCGCCCGCCTCGTCGATCAATTGAGCGGCCAATTCCTGCATCTGCTCGGGAGTCAGTGTCTCCGGCTGGCCAGGGAACGGGATGACATTGTCCGGTCTTCCGAGCGGATCGGCCTCATCAACCATCTGACTTCTCCTTTTCCACTTGACGCGGCAATTCTTGCTGACCTCGGCGGTGCCGACCAAACCGGGATCGGCCGGGTGTGGTTGCCCGATCAGGAAGCGACCGGGTTTCGCCTCGTTGATGGCACCCTGATGGCACCATGGTGCGGGGGAGGACACCATGGCAGCGCAACGCAGGTTGATCATTCTTGGGGCCGCAGGACGAGACTTCCACGACTTCAACGTGGTCTTCCGTTCAGATCCCGGAGTCCGGGTGGTGGCGTTCACTGCGGCCCAGATCCCCGACATCTCGGGACGCCGCTATCCGCCCGAATTGGCCGGTCCGGCTTATCCCGACGGTATCCCGATCGTGGCGGAGGCCGAACTACCGGAGCTGCTTCGTCAAGAAGATGTGGACGAGGTGGTCTTCGCCTATTCCGACGTCACCCACGAGCACGTCATGCACCTGGCCTCGCTGTGCATCGCGAAGGGTGTTCACTTCCGGCTGCTTGGCGGACGCCCGACGATGCTCACCTCATCTCGCCCGGTCATCGCCGTCACCGCGGTGCGGACCGGGAGCGGCAAGTCGCAGACCACGCGGTTCCTCACCGGCCTGCTGAAGCGGCGCGGACTGCGGGTGGCGGTGGTGCGCCATCCGATGCCCTACGGCGATCTGGCTCGCCAAGCGGTGCAGCGGTTCGCCGACCTCGACGACCTCGACCGCCATGACTGCACCATTGAGGAGCGCGAAGAGTACGAGCCGCATCTGGTGGCCGGGACGATCGTGTACGCCGGCGTGGACTACGAGGCCATCCTGCGGCAGGCCGAGGCCGAGGCGGACGTCATCGTGTGGGACGGCGGCAACAACGACCTGCCCTTCTACGCGCCCGACCTGCACATCGTGGTGGTCGACCCGCTGCGCGCCGGGGACGAGTTGAGGTACCACCCGGGTGAGGCGAACCTGCGGATGGCCGACGTCGTGGTGGTGAACAAGTGCGACGCGGCACTGCCGGAGGCGATCGCGTCGGTGGAGGCGAACACCCGGACGGTGAACCCGGGCGCGCGCATCGTCCGCGCCGATAGCCCGGTCACTTTGGATGACCCGGACGCGGTGCGCGGCCGACGAGTGGTGGTCGTCGAGGACGGGCCGACCCTGACGCACGGTTCGATGACGTTCGGGGCCGGAGTGGTGGGTGCGCGGGCGGCCGGTGCCGCCGAGCTGGTAGATCCGCGGCCGTTCGCGGTCGGCTCCATTGCCGAGACCTACGCACGCTATCCGAACGCCGCTGCGGTGGTTCCGGCGATGGGCTACGGCGAAACCCAGGTGCGCGACCTGGCGGCCACGCTCGATGCCGTCGACTGTGACATCGTCGTGTCAGGCACACCGATCGATCTGACACGAGTGGTCCGCGTGAGCAAGCCGATCGTCCGGGCACGCTACGCACTGCGCGAACAAACGCCCGGCGCGCTGGCCGCCGAACTGGACGCAGTGCTGGGACGCCGGCGTTAGCCCTCGCCGCCGAGTGGTCCCACCCGTCCGACCTCGTCCGACAGCCGCGGCAGGGCGTCGAGATCGGTGCAACGCAGCACCAGCATCGACCGGCCGGGCAACTGGAAGCTGTCATCAAAGTGGAATTCCACCCCGGATTCGCCGCGCGGGTGCGTGGTATCGAGCACGCCGATCCAGTTGGCACCGAGATTCGCCCCGGGTTGGGTTACCAGGACGGCCTGATCCCAGGCATTGAACCAGAGCAGGAACGAGTCGTCCGACGACGGCCGACCCCAGGAGTCGAGCCAGTTCAGCCCGCCCCCGTTGAGGAAGAGCCCGAAGGCCCGCACGAAGGCAGCCTGGTCGGCCGGTGTCATCTCCTGTCCGTCGGTGCGCAGGAAGACGACATCCCCGGGCACCCCGTTCGCGTCGGTGGTGTGGGTCGTGGTCTCCCGCTCGTAGTAGCGACGCCGGAAGACGGGGTGCTCGCGACGCAGCCGTGAGCAGAGCGCGGTGAATGCCTCTAGGTCTTCCGCCGCCGGGTCATCACGATGCCACTGGTGCCATGTCAGGTCATTGTCGTCACAGAAGGCGTTGTTGTTGCCGAGTTGGGTTCTGCCGCGCTCGTCGCCACCGAGCAGCATCGGTACCCCTTGGGAGAAGAACAGCGTACCTAGCAGGTTGCGTTGTTGCCGGGCGCGGATCGCCAGGATCGCGGGGTCGTCGGTCGGACCCTCGACGCCGTAGTTGGCGGAACGGTTGTCGTCGGTGCCGTCGCGGTTCTGCTGCCCATTGGCCTCATTGTGTTTGCGCTGGTACGAGACCAGGTCACGCAGGGTGAAGCCGTCGTGCGCGGTGACGAAGTTGATGGAGGCGACGGGTTTGCGGCCGGTGCTGGCGTAGATGTCACGCGAGCCGCTGATCCGTGCGACGAAGTCGTCGACCAGAGCTGGTTCACCGCGCCAGAAGTCCCGCACCACGTCCCGGTACTGGCCGTTCCACTCCGACCATTGCGGGGGGAACGCCCCCACCTGGTAGCCGGCAGGTCCCACGTCCCAGGGCTCGGCGATCAGTTTCACCTCGCCGAGCACCGGGTCCTGCGCAACGAGGGTGAAGAAGGACGAGAGGCGGTCGACGGCGTCCACCTCCCGGGCCAGGGTTGGGGCAAGGTCGAAACGGAATCCGTCGACGTGCATCTCGGTCACCCAGTAGCGCAGTGAATCCATCATGAGCCGCAGTGACATCGGGTGCTGGGAATTGAGCGAGTTGCCGACGCCGGTGGTGTCGACGTAGCGGCGTTGGTTCGCCGGATCCAGTCGGTAGTAGGCGGGATTGTCGATGCCGCGCAGGGAGTAGGTCGGCCCGTCGGGACCGCCTTCGGCCGTGTGGTTGTAGACCACGTCCAGGATCACCTCGATGCCGTCCTTGTGCAGCTCACGGACCATGGTCTTGAACTCGCCGATCACTGCCTCTGGGGTGGCTGAGGCCCCATAGGCCCGATTGGGTGCGAAGAAGCCGAAAGTGTTGTACCCCCAGTAGTTGGTTCGCCCGGCACGGGCTACCGAAGGTTCGGTGGCCGACTGGTGCACCGGCAGCAGTTCGACGGCAGTGACCCCTAGTCGGCGCAGATGCGAAACGGTCGCTGGGTGGGCCACCCCGAGGTAGGTGCCGCGGATGGTCGGCCGAACACCCCCGTGACGCATGGTCAGGCCTTTGACATGGGTTTCGTAGATCAGGGTCTCCTCGTACGGCGTCCGGGGTGGCGAGTCGTCGTCCCAGTCGAACCCTCGAGCCACGACAATCCCACGCATGGTGAACGGTGCCGAGTCACGCAGGTCGGGGAAGCTGGGGCGCTCGGGGTCGAACGCGGACAGCGCCGGGTGGTCGACGATTGCGCCGTCGAACATCAGCGCATACGGGTCGGCCAGGAGTTTCGCCGGATTGCACCAGAGCCCGCGCGCCGGGTCCCACGGGCCGTGGACGCGATAGCCGTATCTTGTGCCGGGCCCCAGCCCAACCAGGCGGATATGCCAGACGTAGCCGTCAACTTCGGTCATCGGTATCTTCGTCTCGGCCCCGTCCTGGTCGAAAAGGCACAGGTCTATCGCCTCCGCGACTTCGGAGAAGATCGCGAAGTTGGTGCCGAAACCATCGAATGTCGCGCCGAGTGGCACCCGTGACCCGGGGGCCACGAAATAGGACGGATGGACGAGCATTGCGACTCACCTCTGTGTCACAAGTCCGGGATTCAGATTCATCTGACCATCCAGTCTCGCACCGCGGCGTCGCTATCGCCGGGCGCGCGCGGCCATACTGGGTTGGGATGGGCGCCACCGCGATCACCGTGGTCGCCAGCGCCCGCATCGTCGACACGGCCAGCGCCCCGATGGTGGACGCCACCCGGGGGCCGATCGCCGGTACCGCCGTGTTCTTCTGGGCCTTCGGCGCCTGGCTGATCCGGGAGAGCTGGGTCGCCTTGGCTGCGTGGGTGACCACGTTCGCGGCGATGCTCATCTCGATCTGGCGAACGCTGGCGACGGGCGGCTAGAGATCTCAGGGTTTCGGTTCGACCACCATGAGCTGAAGCCCCTGCCCATCGGCGGTGAGTACGAGATCCTGACCGGGGTGCCCGCCCAAGGCCGCCAGCACCGATACTTCGTCCCAGGCTGCCGGAGTGGCGTCGATCCGTTCCCACAGTTCGACCCGCGCACCGGTCACCTGACGCACCAACCGCGCCAACGCGGGGTCGTCCGCCCCGACCAGCACGACCGACCGGGGTCCGGCGGCGCGGCCGGCAACTGCCATTTCGCGGTCCTGTCGGAAGATGGCACCGTGATACGCCGACACCGCGGCACTGGCCACCAGGACGCCGAGCGCATAGCGCATCGAACGCAGCGTCGCGCCGCCCAACTGGGCGTCCACCAGGTCACGGAAGAATGTGCTGCCTGCGACCAGTAGGGCGATGACGGCCGCCACGCCCGCGACCCCGAAGAGCATGACCAGGTAGATCCGGCGGGTCAGCGTCGCGACTTCGTGATTGGGGTCGGCGGCGACCGCCGCGCGGATGCTGCGCCAGTGCAGCCACCAGACCGGGACCCCGACCACCAGCAAGGTGACCGCGGCCAGCAGGGTGTTGATCGTGGTCATCCCGACATCGACACCGGGGGTGGCAGCTTCGATGAGCGAGACCAGTGTCGTCCCGACACCGGCCGCCGCTGCCACCAGGGCGATGCCGGCGACGAGATACTCGTAGACCCGGCGGACCTCACCGCGTTGCGCCGCGGACTCACCGAGCACCGCTCGGTGGTACCACCAGACCAGCGCGCCGCCGACCACAGCCGCCAACTCGATCGCGGCGCTGTCGAAATGCGCCGTGGCCGTGGCGTCGAGCCGATCCCCCAGGAACCAGACCAGTACGCTCCACAGCAGTCGGCTGGCTGCGACGATGGCCGTGATCAGTCCACCCCCGACCCCGATCAGCAGCACATAGGCTAGCCAGCCGGCCCGCCGGGGAAGGCGGATCGCCACCGTCATCCAATACCGCACCCAGACCAGTCCGCCCGCCAGCAGCAGGCCGCCGCTCTCCGCGAGCCCGGCGATGGGCCTGGTGGCCACCTCCGGCCGGAACAACAGGTCGAGGGAGGTGCCCAATGTCATGACCAGACCAGTCACACTGAAAGCCAGCCCTACCAGCGAGCCGAGCAGCAGGTGTGGCATGCCACGCCCGGCGTCCAAGAGCCGCCGGGCGATGAGCCAGTGCCCGGTCCACAGGGCACCCCAGGCGATGAGCTGCCCGGCCGCCTCGCCGTCTAGTCGACCTTGGTCGATCGCCTCGGAAACCAATCCCTGCACCGCGACTGCGGCCATCACCAGGGCGGTCAGCGCCATCAGGGTCAGGTACGCGTTGAAGATCGGTGATGCCGTCTCCGCGGGGTCGGAGCGGTGACGTCGCACAGTCCACCAGGCCAGCGCCGCTGCGAGCGGCAGTCCCACGAGGACGAACGCCAACGCCTGCGCCAGCAGGTACGAATCGTCCTCCCACTGCGCTGCCCGGGCGCCCAGCAGACGTCCGATGAGTTCGGCCGAACCGATGGCCACCACGACGCACAGCGAATAGAGCACCACGTACTGGAAGATGCGGCGGACGGTGTGCGCGTCAACACTCCCCGCTCCGCTGCCGCGGCGACGGGCGGCAGCTGCGGTCATCGCCACCAGACCCAGGATCAAGACCCCGGCGACGATACTGATCAGGATTCCCAGGACCATGGTTGCCTCACTTGCAGCTGTAGATCGGCCAGGGGTTGCCGGTGATCAGCCAGCCCGAATCTGCCCGGACCAGGTCGTAGGTCTCCCGGTGAGACCAGGAATTGAGCGGGCCGCCCTCATACTCGGTCACGTCGAGGACGATCTGGGCGCTCTGCCCGGACGTCTTCGTGCTGACCAATGCAAGGGAGACCCGGGTCGGACGGTAGACATCGCGCAAGGGTGCCGTGCAACCCAGGTCCGGATCCAGGAAGGCGACGGCCGCCTCGTCCTCACCTTCGATGAAGGCCAGGACGAACAGTTGCACGGTGCCCTCCGGTGTGCTGGCGTCCAGCGTCGGCGGCTCGCGCCGAGTGGTCAGCACCCCCGCGACCACCGCCAGCGCGACCACCAGCCCGGTGATCGCTGCAAGAACCGCATTCGGACGGGCGCTCATGGCTACAGGATCCTCTGTTGTCAAGGGGACGGCAAGAGTCCGCGCGTTCTGTGCTGTAGACGTGCAGGCGACTACGCTGGCGTCTCGGAGCAGGGGGGAGAACGCAATGGTGCGCGTGGCCATCCAGGGTGACATCGGCCAGCAGGTCTACCACGTTGGTGACGAGGCGATGGTGCACGCGGCCGTCGAACAGCTCAAGCGTCGCGGCATCTGCTCCGTCGTCCTCCTCACCCGTGACCCGGCGCAGACCCGGGTGCATTTCGGTGCCGAGTTGGACGCGGCGCCGACACTGGTCTTTCCGTGGCCGCCCGTCGATCGCGAGCGCTACCTGGGGGAGATCAAGGCGGTCTTGGCGGGGGATACCGGCGTGCTTCCGCCGCATGACCAGGTCTTCGGCGTGATCGAAACACTGCGGCAGGTCGATGCCCTGTTCATCGCCGGTGGCGGGAACATGAATTCCCGTTACGGCTGGTTGCTGTACGAGCGGGCCGCGATGGCGCACATCGCCGCCCGTCTGGGAAAGCGCGTGGTCATCGGAGGTCAGACATTGGGCCCGGAGCTTTCGGAGACTGACCGGGACACGCTGGCCGAACTGCTCCGCCTCGGGTCCCTCGTCGGTCTGCGTGAGGACCACTCGCTCCGCTTGGCCCGTGATCTGGTTCCCGGCCATGCCGGACTGCGCTCAGTGCTGGACGACGCCTCCGACCTGCCCGACCCGGAACCGCCGATCGAACCACGAACCGACCGGACGATCGCTGCGACCTTCAGCCCCCCAGACGAAGACGTGCCTAGTCCGGCTGCCGCCGAGGCGTATGCGCGGTTGCTGGACGCGGTTGCCGTGAGCATGGACGCCACCGTCCGTTTCCTGCCGCACATGAGCACGGTCGGCAAGGGAGACGGCGACGAGGCATTCCATGCCCAGATCGCCGAGCGCCTCGGTGCCCGGGCCGAGCTGGCGCCCATTCGTTCCGCTCTCAGCACGGCGGCCCTGACCCGGCAGGCCGCCGCCGTGGTGACGTCGCGCTACCATCCGGTGGTCTTCGCCTGTGCTGCCGGGATCCCGGCTGTCGCCGTCGCACCGGACGAGTACACGCGCGTGCGGTTGTCCGGTGCCCTGCAGCGATTCGGTCGGCGCCAAGCGGTACCGTCGCTGACTGATCTGCTGAGCTCCGACAGCGTCGTCCCTTCTTGGTTGGCGCCGCTGGCCCAGCCGCCGACTGCGCCCGCCCCGGCCATCCTGGCGGCCCAGTCAAAGTGGTGGGACGACGTGGTGACCGCGCTCGCGACTGCTCGGGGACGCCGCCGGTGGCGCGGTTGGCCTTGGCGGGGCCGCTAGCTCACTCGACTTCAGTCCGACCGCGGAAGACCTTGTCGAAGCCGCGTTTGGCGAGGTAGAGGGGGTTGGTGCGGTTAGCCAGCAGCCTTTCGAGCCGGTCCAGGCGACCGTGCATCTGGTCGAACGCCCTGCCGAACAGTTCACTTTGCTCGTGCCCCAACCCGTCGGCTCGGCGGTTGATCTCTTGCTCGAGGCGCTCCCCTTGAGCGTCGACCTGCTGGACGAGCTGATGGGTCAGGCGTTCCCCCCAAAGGTCGACGTGGCGGAACACTTCCTGCATCAGATAGGCCTGATAGAGGTACGGGCCCATTGATCCGCCCGCCACGAGGTCTTCACGGATCGCGTCGGCCCGCACCTTCAGGTCGTACTGCTCGTGAAGTTGTTGTGCAGCCAGCACACTGTTCGCCGATGCCCCGGTCACACCGGGACGTTGACACCACAGCGCCAATGCCTCGTCAAGGATCCCGATCTCGTGTCTGGCGGCGACCCGCAGGTTGAACTCCCAGTCGCCCACCACCGGCAGCGACTCATCGTAGAACCCCACGTCATCGTGTAGCCGACGACGGTAGATGACGCCGATGGGTACCATGCGGTTGGTGATGAGCAGGTGCTGGACGGTGATCGCCGGCAGGTCTGTCCAGAACTCCTGACGTCCGGTCTCCACGTACTCGCCGTCAATCACCTCCTCGTAGCGGATGAAGATACGTACCACGACCATCTCGGTCTGGGGACGGGCATCCAAGAACGCCACTGTTCGCTCCAGGAACCGCGGCTCCCACAGATCGTCATCGTCATGGATGCAGCAGAACTCTGAACTCGAAGCACGCAGCCCGGCGTTGGCCGCTGCCTCCATCCCGGTGCTCTCGGCTCGATGCAGCACAGTGGTCCGGTCCCGGGTCTGCGGGGGTGCCGCCGCGACCACGGCGTCCACCGCAGCGGGATCGCCGGCGTCGTTCACGACCACCACGGAGTAATCAGGGAACGTCTGCTCATCGATGTTCAGCAGCGCCCGGCGCAGCAATTGGGGCCGATCCTTGGTTCGGACCACGATGGCGACCCGCGGGGCGGCGATGGCTGCTGGCGTCACATTGTCATGCTATCGGCCACCGAGTCGTCGCGCGCTGCTCCGGAGTCCGGACACCCGGCTGGGGCATTTGGTGCTTCTTCGCTGCCCTGCTGGATGGAATGGCCGGTCGGGATGGTTGCTGCCGGTTCTGGCGGTCGCGACGACGCTGGCGCTGGGGCCAGCGATGTCGCTCGCCCGGCTGACCGAGCCGGCCTCCTACCGAGGCGACGATCGCTGGGAGTCGGTCACGGCCATCGTCAACCTGATCCCCGAGGGAGCCACGGAACCGCCGGGCTTCTGCTAGTCGGCAGGACGGACCTCGGCTGAGGGGGAGGGCGGCATCATCGGCTCCGTATCTTGACTTGCCGCTGGTTTCGGCAACCCTTTGCCGCCCCTAGGAGTGTCGTTGGGGTTGGCGAATTACCCTCGTGTGTATGGCCGACAAGCTGAAGATCCACCGCCTTCGCGACAGGCTGCGCAGGATCTGGCCCGGGTTGCCGAGCGGCGTCTCGGACCTTCGCGGAACGCTCGGCGCCGCGCTCGAGGACGTGGGACGGCTGACTGCCGCCACCATGCTCGGCTACCTGCTGACCATTAAGCTGCTGCCGCCGCCCGTGGACCTGACCGGTGCCCTCACCGCGATGCTCATCGTCCAGGCTTCGTTGCGTGGCTCCTTCCGGGCCGGCATGGTGCGCGTGGTGGCGGTATTCACCGGCATCTCCATTGCCATGGTCGTGGCCGCTTTCGTCGGCCTGCACTGGTGGTCGCTTGCGCTGGTCGTCTTTGTGGCGCTGATGATGGCGCGTGTGCTGCGGCTGGAGAGCGGCTCCCTGGAGGCCGCCATCAGCGCCATGTTGATTCTCGGTTCGGCGGGCGTGGAAGTGGCCGCCTTCACCAGGTTCGCCAACACCGTGATCGGCACCGCCGTCGGTATCGTGCTGCCGTTGCTGTGGCCCCGGCGGGTGCAGATCCCCGACCTGACGCGCGACCTCAAGGAGATCTCCCGACGGCTGTCCGAGGTGTACAACGACGCCGCTGCCCACTTGAGCCGGCACCCGATGACCAAGGACGAGGCCGGGCGTTGGCTCCGCGCCACCAGACACATCACCCCGCTGATTTCCACTGCCACCAGCACGCTGGACGAGGCGGTCGACGTGCAGCGGTACAACACCCGCCAGATCTTCAATGCAGATGTGGTGCCTCTGGTGCGCAGCGGACTCGAAGCGGTGGAGCGCAGCTTGTTGTCCAGCCGCAGTCTTTTCCGGAGCGTCGAAACCGCGGCGCCCGCGCAGCCCACCCCGGACGACGGCTATGGCGACTACGTGCGTCCTGCCCTCGCCGTCGTCCTGAAGGGGTTGAGCCGGGCGGTCGGGACGTTCACCGACCTCGTCGAGGCCGATGCCACTGGGGACGCTGCGGAGGCGGAGCAGCGCCATGAGGCGGCGATGGCCGACGTCCGCGCAGCGACCGCGCACCTCACTGAGCTGATGAGGGTCGACACCGGCCAGGCCAAGCTCTGGTTGCTGCGCGGAACCATCCTGTCTGCGATAGAGAGCATCCTGGCTGAACTCGACTTGGATACCTACCGCGCCTTCCGCGACGACTGGCGAGCATCACAGCTGGGTCGTGCCCTGCCTGCGGGCAGCATCGGCCCCCGCATCCGCAGCCCGTGGGGTCAGTTCGCGCAGCAACGGCTCCGGGCCCGGGCCGCCGATTCCCGGATCGCCCATCCGGAGGGCAGCCACCAGGTGACGTGGGACGACACGACTGCGCTGATGCCTGCGGCCGAGGAGAGAACCGCGCCTCCCGATGAACAACCTGCTTGAATCGGACAGTGGTCACCAATGCCCAAGACGGCGCGTCCGGACCCAGGCTGCTGCCCGCCGTCCTGAATTCGTTCGCCGCAATTCTGGTCGTGGCAGGGTCGGTGCTCGCGTTGCGCACCGAACCCGATGGGGTGCCGACCGCAGCCCTGTTCGGTGGGTCAAGGTCGCCGCTTTCGAACGACCCACGGGCGTTCGGGATTTGGTGGGCGATCATCACCGGCCTGACCGTCTTCCTGGTTTGGCAGTGGTCTGCGCGTGGCCGACCGTCCATGCGGCTGGCGTCGATCGTCGGGCCCGCCCTCGTCGCCGGTCTCGCGCAACTGGCCTGGGTGATGACCGGACGCCGCGGACTGATCACCGCCACCGTCGCGCTGCTGGGGCTCGAAGTAGTTGCGTTGTGCCTGGTCACCTGGCGGCTGGCCAAGCACCGCGCCCGGTGGCTGGAGCACCTGGCCACCGACCCCGGCTGGGGGCTCGCCCTGGGGTTTTGTTGCGTGCAGTTGCTGACCAGCGTCGGCATTGTCCAGGAGTCACTGGGTAAGGCCTCCGACGAGGTCGACCTGGTGGTGGCCATCGGCGCCTACGCCGTGCTCGTGATGGTGGCGTTGGGGATGGCCGGCCGCCTGTATCACCAGTTCGCGGTGGGCGTCGGGCTGGTTTGGGGCTTCGGCTGGATGGGGTGGGACCGCCTCACCGGTGAGCCGAGCAGCCTCCTGCTGGGCGCGTTGGCCTGGGTGGGCTGCTTGGCCATCGGGACTGGGTTCTGTGCGTCCGGTGTCCGCCGCCGGACACACGTTCAGGGCCTCGAATGAGGCCTCGGGCTAGCGGGTTTGCTCGGCTCTGTTCTTCGTGGTCCGGACGACCTCCAGACGCTGGGCGCGCAGTCGGTCGTGCTCGGCATTGACATCAGGACGCGGCAGCGGCCCAAGCTTGCGTCCCAGCGCCCGCTCGAGCAAATGGTCGGCTAGCGCCGGGTTGCGGGGCAGGATCGGGCCATGCGGGTAGGTGCCGATCACGTTGCCCTGCACCGCCCCGTCGTAGCCGTCGGTGCCGTTGCCCACGCCGACCTCGACCTTTGCGAACGGCTTGGCGTCCGAACCGAGGCTGGTGAACCCGCCGTGGTTCTCGAAGCCGGTGAGCAATTCCTCGCCGCCGTCCGAACGGTGCCAACAGGACAGCACCTCACCTACCGCCCGCTGGTCACCCCGTCGAGTCTCAACATCCAGTAGCCCGAGCCCGGCGAAGACCTCGTCATTCTCGCCAACGGTGAAAGAGCGCCCGCACAGTTGGTAGCCCGCGCAGACCGCGAACAGCACGCCGCCGGCGTCCAGCCCGGCATGCAGGCCGCGGTCGGTCTGCAACTGCTTGACGGCGGCGATCTGCGCCTGGTCCTCACCGCCACCGAGCAGGTAGACCAAACCGTCCGGGGGCAGTGGCTGGCCGGGTTCGACGTCCACCAGTTCCGCCGGCTCACCGCGCCACTGCAGGCGCTTCAGCAGCACCTTTGCGTTGCCCCGGTCACCGTAGATGCCCAGCAGCGATTGGTAGACCACCACGATCTTGTGGGTCATTTCAGATCCACCCCTCCCAGGCGGCACAGCCGCAGAAACACCGAGTAGGTGGCCAGCACGTCGACGGTGCCGTCGAAGGGCCCCTTCAGGGCATCTGCGACATCTGGAATCACCTCGTGCTCAACCTCCGCGTAGCTCAACCGGACTGCCAGGTCGGCCGAGCGCGGTCCGGTCGCGATCACCCGCCGGCCAGCCAACTGCTCGTAGTCGACGTCCCATAGCCAACTGACGTCGGTGCCGTCGGCGATCAGCGAATCAATGGCCAGGATCACCGGGTCGGATTGCATCACCAGCAGCGACTCGGCCCAGCCGGCTGGGTTCTTCGCCAGCACCAAGCGGGCCTTGGTGTCACCGTAGCTGCCGATCGCGAAGCGTCCAGCGGGTGCCTGCACGGTGCGCATGCCTTTGATAGCGACCGGGGCGTAGACCCCCATCTCGACCGCGGCGGCGAGAGCGCAGACCGCGTTGCCCTTGTTGAACCGGCCAGGCACTTGCAGGTCGAGCCGCAGCCGTTCGCCGTCCGGCATGACCACGTGGTCGCCGTCGACACGGTAGTCGGGGACCTGCTCACCGAGTTCGCAACCTGGGCAGTCCCAGCGGCCGGCCTCGTCGTGAACCAGCACCGATCCGCAGTTGGGGCACAAGGCGGAGTCTTGTGACCAGTCGGTGCCCAAGTCGACCCAGATGACCTTCCGGGCCGGCTGTGCCGACCAGGCCACCAGCGGATCGTTGACGTTGGCCACCACCGTGGGGCCCTCGTCGCCAGCCTCCACCAGGGCTTGGCGCCACTTGCGTCCCAAGGCGTTGATCTCGTGGTGACGGTCGAGTTGGTCACGGCTGAAGTTCAGCATGATCAGCACTTCGGGCCGGCCGTGGCGAATCACGTCGGCCACGACCTGCTCGTCCACCTCGAGGGCCGCAATCGGCGCCTTCGGTCTGGTCGAGAGCGCCGACACCACGCCCTCCCGCAGGTTGGCGCCGTCCGGGTTGGTCACCACGTCGCGCGGGTCGGCCACCGATGCACGCAGGGCCGCGGTCAGCAAGTGGGTTGTGGTGGTCTTCCCGTTCGTCCCGGAGACCACGCCGAGGCGCTTGCCGGCCAGCAGTCGACGAAACAGTGTCGGGTCGATGCGCGTCATGATCGCGCCCTTGATGGACGCCCCGGTGCCGCGTCCGGTGACCCGCGACGCGAAGGCTGCGGTATTGCCTGCCGCGAAGGCGAGGCGTTGCCGGGCCTTGCCGAGGATCGACTGGGTACGCATGGCAGATTCCACCTCGCCATTGTGTCAGAAGCCGAAACCGGCCGACGGGGTGTGGTTGCGTCCGGGCAGCAAAAAGGTGGGGCCGCTCAGCCGAGCTCGAAACCGGGCGCGACTCCGGCGTCGCGCAGGTAGCCCAGCAGATTGGCGGTCAACTCGACGGTATCCAGTTGGTCCGGGTTGAACCAGCGCGCGTCGTCGGCGTCGTCCCCGGGTGTCAGGCTGCCCCCCACCACGGTGGCGACGAAATCGCGCACATCGAACTCGCGGTCCGCCCCGGCTGGCAGTCGGACGCGCAACGCCTCACGTTCAAGGCGCACGTGCAGACCGGTCTCCTCCAACGCCTCCCGGACTGCCGCCTGCTCCGGCGTTTCGCCGGGTTCCAGGCGCCCACCCGGCACGGTCCACCGGCCGATTTGTGGGTGGTGACCTCGTTGGACAAGCAGGATCTGGCCCTCATCGTTGACGATGATCACGCCGGCGGCTGGGATGACCTGCATCACGGCGCCCAGCCTATGTCGGCCGCCGGTGTCGAGGCCCGGCCACGTGAGCGCCGACCCCCGGCAATGCAGCGCCTCAGATCTGCGGCTTGAGCAGCAGGGCCTTGATCGAGTGCTTCATCCAATCGTGGATCTTCTCGGAGTCCCAGCCTCGATCCACGCTCAGCACGCGATAGGTGTCTGGCCCCAGCACGGTTAGGACGACATCATTGGCGGTGTGCTCGTCGAGCCCCTCGCGCAACGAATGGATCCGGTTCAGGGCGTCCACGAGCTTGCCGCAATCGCGTGCCCGCCAGTTCTCGTGGAACTGGTGGACGTCTTGGACCTCGGGGTCGGTCATGCCGCCGATCCTGGCCACGTCGACCACACGGGCCACTGCCATCAGGACCGGATGGACCTCGTCGACGAAGGCGTCGATCAGTGGGCCGCCTTCGGTGGCGGTGGCCATCGCCCGTTCCCAGCCCGGACGCTCGATCGGGGCCACGTCGCCCATCGCGCGGCGCACCGTGGCGGCGATCAACTCGCTCATCAGCTTCGGCTTGGTGCCGAAGTAGTAGGCGACGGTCTGCACCGCCAGGCCCGAACGTTCGGCGATCTGTCCCATGGTGGCGGCATGGTAACCCGCTTCGAGGAACGTGTCGCGGGCCGCCCGCAGTACCTTCCGGCGGGATGCCTCAGCTTGTTCACGACGAGTCTGTTGGGTCTTGACACGGGCCATGCAAAGGATTGTACTAGATACCCTCACTAGTGAGAGTCACTAGTGCCACCTACCAGTCAAAGCAGGAGACCAGAATGCACATGGCATACAAGGTCTTGGCCTTCCTAATCGTCGGACTTGTCGCGGTCCAGGCCGCTGCGCACGCTTGGGCATCATCCGGCTTGGTCAAGTACCTCGCCCAAGGGGGCACCATAGATTTCGAAAGCACCGAAGCACCACCGGTCCCCGAGTTCTTGGGGTTGATGATCCACGGTATGAACGGCATGTTCGTGATCCCGATCGTCGCGATCGTGCTGTTGATAGTCGCCCTTGTGACCAAGTCGTCCCGCGCCATCATCTGGGCGGGCGTCGTCGTCGGCCTCGTTGCATTGCAGGTCACCTTGGGCCTGCTCGGACACGAGACCACCGCTCTTGCCTTCCTGCACGGGCTCAACGCCATCGTGCTTGCGGGCACTGCACTGGCGACCGGCCTGTTGGTCTTCCGTCGTACCGCAGTTGACACCACAAGTCAGGCCGCTGTGGCGGCAAGGGTTGGTTGAACCACGTCCCTCTGCGCCTTCGGAGTCCACTGTGAGCCCGGGCATCATCGCACGCGTCGTCCGCCTCATCGGGGCGGGCGGCGTCGCGCTCGCAGTGCTGCTGACCGGATGGGCTTGGTTGAGCAGTCGGATGCCCGACACCTATTCAGTCACCGAGCTGCATGCCCGGGCGCAGGTGCACGCCCACGAGCCGGTGCCAACGCACAGCGTGACCGACTTCGTGGCCGACAAGGCGACAGACGCCGATGTCAGGGTCGAACTGGTGGCCCGCACCAACGGCAACCGGCTGACCTTCAACGGGACCAGCCCGGGACCCACCATCCGCGCCCGGCAAGGCGACCTCGTCGAGGTCGTGCTGCACAACCAGGATGTGCCGGACGGCGCGACCGTGCACTGGCACGGCGTCGACGTGCCGAACGCGATGGATGGGGTCGCCGGGGTGACCCAGGATGCCGTCCATCCCGGCGAATCGTTCACCTACCGCTTCGTCGCCGAGCAGGTGGGTACTTTCTGGTACCACTCGCACCAGATCTCGCACCAGCAAGTGATCCGGGGCCTGCTAGGCGTGTTCGTCATCGAACCGGCCGGCGCCACGATGCCGGACGCGGTCGCGTTGCTGCACACCTATCCTGGCGAATCCAGATCCCTGAACGGGGCTCTGGGCGAGGTGCGGCAGGACGCCCGGCCGGGGGAGCCGGTGCGCGTCCGGGTCGTCAACACCGACAACTCGCCCACGGTGGTGTGGGTGGCCGAGGGCCCCTACCGGCTGCTCGCCATCGACGGCACCGACGTGGTCGAGCCGACCGAGGTGAGTGGGCGAAAGGTCACTCTCACAGCCGGGGCGCGCGTCGACCTTGAGGTGCGGGTCCCACAATCCGGCGCGACGCGCGTCCAGGCCCCCGGAGTGTCGCTGGTTCTCGGGCCACCCGGTGCAGCGGCTCCCCAGTCGCCCGCACCCGCCGAGTTCCTTGACCCGCTGTCCTACGGCACGCCCGCACCATTGGGCTTCGATCCGACCGATCCCGACCTGGAGTACGAGTACCGGATTGGACGCCGGCCGGGCTTCCTCGGCGGCCGGCCCGGCTACTGGTGGACGATCAACGGCAAGATGGGCCGCAACGTGCCCGCCTTCATGGTCGACCAGGGTGACATCGTTGTTGTGCGCCTGTCGAACCGTAGCGGGGAAGTGCATCCGATGCACCTGCACGGCCACCACTACGTCGTGCTGGAGCGCAACGGCGTGGCAGCCACCGGGAGCCCGTGGTGGGTGGACTCCCTGAACGTCGAAAACGGTGACGACTTCGTGATCGCGTTCGTGGCCGACAACCCTGGCATCTGGATGGACCACTGCCACAACCTGCCGCACGCCCGGGAGGGACTGATGACACACCTGATGTACAACGGGGTGGATACTGCGTTCTTGCTGGGCCGCCGTTCGGGCAACGAGCCGGAGTGACCGGCCGTTGGTGTTACCTGAATTACCTGCTGACCGTTGCGTGATCCTCGGCTAGTGTCGGCCCATGACCGTCGCCGTGGCCGGACCCCCCACCTCTGCACCGGTGCGTCGTCCCCCGACCTTCGTGCTCAAGCAGGTGATGGCGATCACCGGCGTGATCTTCGTCGGGTACGTCTTTGTACACATGATCGGCAACCTGAAGGTCTTCTTCGGCGCCGATTCGTTCAACTCCTACGCGCACTGGCTGCGCGAGATCGGCTACCCGCTGATCCCACACCGCGGGGTGCTGTGGACGCTGCGGGTGGTGCTGGTCTTGAGCGTGGTGGCGCACGTCTGGTCGGCGCTGGTGCTTTGGGTCAGGGGACGCCGGGCCCGCGGCTCCCACCGCCGTCGCCGGATGCCCCGGCTGATGGCATCCGGGGCGCGGCTCATGCTGCCGGGCGGCCTGTGGATCCTGGTTTTCGTCGGCGTTCACCTGCTCGACCTGACCATCGGGGCGCTGGTGGCACCGGAGACCTTCCGCTCAGGGGACGCGTACCAGAACCTGGTGGCGAGCTTCTCCAGGGTGTGGATGGCGGTCTTCTACTGCGCGACGATGTTGTTCATCGCCGCCCACATCACCCATGGCTGGTGGACGATGCTGCAAGACCTCGGCGCCACCGGACGCCGTTTCCGGCTGGTGTGGATCACGGTCGGGGTGACGATCGCCGTGGCGATCCTGCTGGGCAACGCACTGATCCCGGTGCTGGTCCAACTGGGGGTGATCGCATGACCGCGGGGGAGCGGCCCGGCTTCATGGCCCGCATCCGTCGGCGCCCGACCGCGCCGGCCGGCGACCCCGTGCTGGTCGGCCAGTTTGTCGCGACACCCGGAGCCGCGGTCGACCAGGTGGTTCCGCAGTTGAACGCGCACGTCCCGGCCGGCGACCCATTGACCGCGTGGGATCGGCGCTGCGCCGAATACCGGCTGGTCAGTCCGGCCAATCGCCGAAAGTTCACCGTCATCGTGGTCGGGACCGGGCTGGCCGGGGCAGGTGCGGCCGCCGCGCTGGGTGAGTTGGGCTTCCAGGTCGACAGCTTCACGTTCCATGACGCGCCGAGACGCGCGCACAGCGTCGCTGCCCAAGGCGGCATCAACGCGGCCCGTGCCCGCAAGGTCGACGGCGACTCGATCGTCCGCTTCGTGACCGACACCATCAAGGGCGGCGACTTCCGCGGTCGCGAGGCCGATGTGGTGAGGTTGGCAACCGAATCGGCCCGCGTCATCGACCATCTGCAGGCCATCGGCGCACCCTTCGCCCGCGAGTACGGCGGCCAGTTGGCGACCCGTTCGTTCGGCGGTGTCCAGGTCTCTCGTACCTACTACGCACGTGGACAGACCGGCCAGCAGCTCCAGGTGGCCACCGCCCAAGCGTTGCTGCGACAGGCGCAGCGCGGCACCGTTCGGCTGCACACCCGCAGCGAGATGCTCGACCTGGTGGTCGCCGACGGACGCGCACAGGGCATCGTCACCCGCAACTTGGTCACCGGCGCAGTGGAGTTCCATCCCGGGCACGCGGTCGTGCTGGCAACCGGGGGCTATGGCAGCGTCTACTTCCACTCGACCTTGGCCATGAACTCCAATGCCACGGCCACTTGGCGAGCGCACCGACGGGGCGCGCTGTTCGCGTCCCCGTCGTTCGTGCAGTTCCATCCGACCGCCTTGCCGGTCTCTTCGCATTGGCAGTCGAAGACAACCTTGATGAGCGAGTCGTTGCGCAACGACGGCCGCATCTGGGTGCCGGTGAAGGGCGGCGATCCGCGTCTGCCTAACCAGATCCCCGAGGAAGAGCGCGACTACTACCTGGAGCGCCGCTACCCGGCGTACGGCAACCTCACCCCACGCGACGTGGCGTCCCGGGCGGCCCGCGACGAGATCGATGGTGGACGCGGCGTCGGCCCGCTGCGCAACTCGGTCTACCTTGACTTTCGGGATGCCATCGCCCGGTTGGGCAAGGACGCGATCACCGAACGCTACGGCAACCTGTTCGACATGTATCACGACGCCACCGGCGAGGACCCCTACGTCGAACCGATGCGGATCGCGCCCGGCGCGCACTTCACCATGGGCGGCCTGTGGTCGGACTACGACATGATGACCTCGGTGCCGGGCCTGTTCGTGGCAGGGGAGGCGGGCAACGGTTATCACGGCGCGAACCGGCTGGGCGCCAACTCGTTGCTCAGCGCGTGTGTGGACGGTTGGTTCACTCTGCCGCACTCAGTGCCGAACTGGTTGGCCGGGCTGGGCAGCGTCCCGCTGTTGGCGCCCGACGCGCCCGCGTCGCAGGCGTCGATCGCCGCGGTCAACGACAGGGTCGAACTGTTCCTGAGCAATGACGGCAGCGTTCGGCCGGCCACCTTCCACCGGCGGCTGGGGGCGCTGCTCTATACGGGCTGTGGGGTCGCCCGCTCGGCGTCCTCGCTGACCGACACGCTTGAGCGCGTTCGCGAGTTGCGCGCGGAGTTCTGGCGTGATGTGAAGGTCGACGGCCGCGCCGGGCAGATCAACCAGGAGTTGGAGAAGGCCGGCCGGGTGGCCGATTTCTTGGAGCTCGCCGAACTGATGGTGGTGGACGCGCTGGACCGGACCGAGTCTTGTGGCGCGCACTTCCGCGCAGAGCACGTACTGCCTGACGGTGAGGCGCGTCGAGACGATGTGCACTGGGCAAATGTCTCGGCCTGGGAGACCACCCCCGACGGGGGACATCGACGGCACAGCGAGCCGCTCACCTACCAACTCGTACCGCTGCAGGTGAGGGATTACCGATGAGGATCGAGCTTGAGGTCTGGCGACAGGACGGTCCGCAGGAGCCGGGCCGTTTCGCGCACTACGTGGTCTCGGACGCCACACCTGAGATGAGCCTGCTGGAACTGCTCGACCGACTGAACGACCAACTCGTCGAGCAGGGCATCGAACCGGTCCAGTTCGAGTCGGATTGCCGGGAAGGAGTCTGCGGCGCATGCGGGGTGACGGTGGACGACCGGCCGCACGGCCCGGTGCCCCGGACCCCGTCCTGCCGGCAACATCTGCGGGCCTTCGGCGATGTGAGCCGACTCCGGATAGAGCCGCTGCGCAGCGCGGCCTTCCCGGTGATTCGCGATCTGGTGGTCGACCGCACGGCCTTGGACCGCGTCATCGGGGCCGGCGGGTTCGTCGATGTCGAGACAGGCACCGCGCCGGACGCGGACGAGGTTCTGATCTGCCACGACGACGCCGAGCAGGCGCTCGACTTCGCCGCCTGCATCGGTTGTGGCGCGTGCGTGGCGGCCTGCCCCAACGGTGCCGCGCACCTGTTCGGCGGTTCGAAGCTCGCCCACCTCGCGTTGCTGCCGCACGGCAGGCTTGAACGGGGGCGCCGGGCTCGCGCCCTCGGGGAGGTCTTGGACACCGAGTTCGGTCCGTGCAGCAGCTACGGCGAATGTGTCGAGGTCTGCCCGGCCGGGATACCGCTCGCCGCCGTCGCGGCCATGCATCGTGAACGGCTACGCGGCCTCTTCCGCGGGAAGGCCGACTAGCCTGTCAGGGGTGCGAATCGCTACCTGGAACGTCAACTCGGTCAAGACGCGCGTCCCGCGCCTGTTGCCATGGCTCGAAGACCGGCAACCCGACGTGGTCTGCCTGCAGGAGACGAAGCTCTCGGACGAGGCCTTCAAGGCGCTGCTCGGTGAGGCCTTGGACGGTCTCGGCTACGGCTTCGCGCACCACGGGCACGGCCAATGGAACGGGGTGGCGATCTTGTCCCGGCTGGGTCTGGACGATGTCGAGCGCGACTTCCCCGGCCAGCCGGAGTTCGCGGGTGCGGCCGAGGCCAGGGCGATCAGCGCGACCTGCGGGGGAGTGCGCGTCCACAGCCTCTATGTCCCGAACGGACGCGAGGTCGGCTCAGATCACTTCGGCTACAAGCTCGCCTGGCTGGACGCCCTGGCGCCAGTGGTGGGCGCCGGAGCTGACGATGTGGCGTTGTGCGGCGACATGAACGTGGCACCGACCGACGCGGACGTCTTCGACCCGGCGTCCTTTCTCGGGCACACCCACGTCACCGCCGAAGAGCGAGGGCGCATCGCGGCGTTCGGACTGGTCGACGTCGTCCGGGAGCGCTGGCCTCAGGAGCGGGTCTTTTCCTATTGGGACTACCGGGCAGGCATGTTCCACAAGGACCTTGGCATGCGGATCGATCTCGTGCTGACCTCGCGGCGGGTAGCCGATCGGGTGGCAGCAGCCTGGGTGGACCGGCAGGCCCGCAAGGGCAGCGGCCCAAGCGATCACGCGCCGGTGATCGTCGACCTCGACGCCGCACCCGACGGCGACATCGGGCCAGTGGTGCCGCCGCCCTCGAACCCGGTCAGGCGCGGACGTGGCGTCCGACTACCGCAATCGCCGTGACCGTGACGTCGGTCCGGTCCGTGTGCTGCCCAACGCTGGACGCAGGCAGGTCCGGGCGCGTCAGGGCCGGGACGGGGCGGACTTGCCGTTCTCATCCCTGCCCGCGCGGTCGCCGTTAGGCTGGCCTCGGTGTGTCAAGGTGACCGCCCGGGGTCTCGGCGACAGTGCCGGTACCTCGTAACAGCGGCTCAAGGCCGAGCCGAGACAGGGAGGAGCCATGCAAGATCCGTTGGTCATCGCGATCGACACTTCGACCACGGCCACCAAAGCGATCATCGTCGATGCCACAGGCAGGGTGCTGGCGCAGGGGAAGCGTGAGTTCCCGCTCGCCAATCCGCAGACGAGCTTCTATGAGCACAATCCGCTCGACTGGTGGCAATCCACCGATGAGTCGATCACCGAAGCCATTTCGCTCCTGACCCCGTCGCAGAAGGACCGCATCGTCGCGATGGGTATCACCCACCAGCGTGAGACCTTCGCCTTGTTTGACAAGAAGGCGAACCCGCTACGATCCGGCATCATCTGGATGGACGGCCGCGCCACGGAGCAGATCCATAAGTATGGCACGCCCGAAATTCACGCCCTGTCGGGCAAGCCACCGGACATCACCCCGGCGCTGTACAAGATCGCCTGGGTCAAGGAGCACCAGCCGGCCATGCTTTACGGTGCCTACAAGGTCGTCGACGTGCACTGCTACGTCGTCTACAAGCTGACCGGACAGTGGATCTCCTCGGTTGCCTGCGCGGATTCGCTGGGTCTGTTCGACATCGCCAAGCAGGACTACGATCCCGGGCTGCTGGAGATCGCCGGTGTCACTCGCGAGCAGATGGCCGACCTGAAGAAGCCGGGCGAGATCATCGGGGACATCAACAAGGAGGTCACCGAGCGCTGGGGCCTGAAGCAGACCATCCAACTGGTTGCGGGCATGGGTGACGGACAGGCCGCCGGGGTCGGTGCCGCCGCAGTCGATCCCGACACCATGTACCTCAACTTCGGCACCGCCGTCGTTGGCGGCGTGCATGGCCCCGACTACCGCTACGGCAAGGCCTATCGCACCCTCGCTGCCGGCATCCCGGACTGGTACGACTTCGAACTGCTCGTCAGCTCGGGTGCATTCCTCACCACCTGGTTCCGCGAGGCTCTCGGCGACCCGCAACTGGGCGCGAAGGTCGACCCCAAGCTCGAGGCGGACGCCACCGCGGTGCCCGTCGGGTGCCTTGGCCTGATCACCATGCCGTACTGGAACGCCGTCCAGACCCCGCACTGGGATCCCCTGGCGCGCGGCGCGGTCGTCGGCTGGCGCGGCATCCACAAGCGTGCCCACATGTACCGCTCGATTTTCGAGGCGATCAGCATGGAGATGCGCCAGGGACTGGAGGGTCTGGAGGCCGCCACTGGTCACAAGGTCACCAAGATCATCGGCATGGGTGGCGGTATTCGCAGCAAGCTGTGGCGCCAGATCATGACCGACGCCATGGGTGTCCCGATCACCGCCTGCACAGAGGACGAGATCTCCGCGCTGGGTGCGGCGGTCGCTGCCATGTCCATCACCGGAGTCCACGGCGACCCCGACATCGCCCACTACGCCAAGCAAATGGCGTCCTACGGCGACACCACCGAACCGGACATGGACAACTACGCGATCTACGGCGAACTGTCCGCGATCCAAGCGAAGATCTACCCGGCGATGCAGGAGATCACCGAGGACATCAGCCAGTTCATGGGCCGCCATCCCGGCTGATCCAGTAGCGCAGAAGACGGACGATTCAATCAACTATCAAGGGAAGGTGTCGCGAGTATGCGAGCGTACATGTTTTACGGACCTGGCGATCTCCGGTTGGAGGACATTGAGCCGGAGAAGGCCGGACCTGGGGAAGTACGAGTAGAAATCCATGCCGCCGCTACTTGCGGCACCGACCTGAAGAGTTACCGACGTGGTCACCCCACCCTGTTCCCGGTCTTGCCCGCCCGTTTCGGTCACGAGTTTGCCGGCAACGTCATCGAGATCGGTGAAGGGGTCACGAAATTCGCTGTCGGTGACCGCGTGGTGGCAGCCAACACCTGCCCCTGCGGCAGCTGCTGGGCGTGCACGATCGGCGAGGAGACACTGTGCGAGAACCTCTCCTACCTCAACGGTGGGTTCGCTGAAGAGATCGTGATTCCGGCCAACATCGTGGCACGCAACACCTACAAGATCCCCGAGTCGCTGCCGTTCGAAGCGGCCGCGCCGCTGGAACCGCTATCCACCGTGGTGCACGGCATGGCCATGAGCGGCATCAAGCTAGGTGACACCGTTGTGGTCAACGGAGCTGGTCCCATCGGCCAGATGTACCTCCGGCTTGCCCAACTGCGTGGCGCGTCGGTCATCTCGGCGGACATGTCCCCGGGCCGGCTGGCGCAGGCGGGCGCCGCCGGCGCGATCGAAACGGTCGACCTATCGGGCTTCGACTCGATTGAGGAGAAGGCCGCCGCCATCCGTGCGGTGACCCCGTACGGTCGTGGTGCCGATGTCGCTATCGAGGCCGTCGGGTTGCCCGAGGTCTGGGAGCAGACTTGGCGCTGCCTGCGTCCGGGTGGAACGGCAGTGATGTTCGGAGGGCCCAAGGCCGGTTCGATGATGACGGTGGACGCTGTCGCGATGCACTACAAGGAGTACAAGATCCTGGGCGTGTACCATCACGCGCCGCGGTATGTACAGATCGCGGTCCACCTGCTGTCGACCGGCAAGTTCGACGGCATGACCTTGTGCAGCGAAGTGCGTCCGCTCGAAGCCCTGGTCGAGAGCCTTGAGGACATGTCCAAGGGCATCGGCAGCAAGTACATCCTCAAGCCCTGAAGGGGGAAGGCACAATGCTTCTTGAGAACGAACGTCAGCAGATTGTCGACACCTGCCTTTACATGCAGCGCCATGGACTGGTGGTGGGCACTGCCGGGAACGTCTCGGTCCGTGTGGGGGATCTGGTCGCCATCTCGCCCAGTGGGGTGGAGTACGACGTGATGACTGCCGCTGATGTCGTGGTCACCGACCTGGCGGGCACGATTGTGGACGGGTCGCTCAAGCCGTCAAGTGAATTGCCGTTGCACCTGGCCGTCTATCATTCCGGGCCGGCCATGGCCGTCACGCACAACCACGCACCTGCCTCCACCGCGCTCGGGCTGGTTGTCGACGAGATTCCGCTGTCGCACTACTACTCGGGCATGTTCGGCGGGCCGGTCCGGGTCGCCCCGTTCGCGATGTTCGGTACAGATCAGCTGGCCATCAACGTGGCCGAGGCCCTCCGCGACCGTTCCGGTGCGCTGATGGCCAACCACGGTGCCATCACCACGGGCCCGACCTTGGCGAAAGCACTCAGCCTGTTGCCCTACCTGGAGTACATCTGTGAGATCCAGCTGCGGGCGATGGCCACGGGTGCCGCAATCAAGTACGTGTCGGACGCCGAGATGGAACAGGCGATCATCGGCATGTCCACCTACGGACAACCGCAGAAGAACTGACCAGACCGTACGCCCGGGCGTATCACGACCAGCAAAGGAATCCGAATGACCAAGACCATCGTCGTCCTCGGGGCGGGGGCCATGGGCTCCGCGATGTGCACCCCGCTCACACAGGCCGGTTGGGAGACCAGACTGTGGGGGACCTGGCTTGATGACCACCTCATAGATGCGTGTGAAGCTGGGCGACCGCATCCACGAACCAATGTGCCGTTGGCTCCGGGCACCAAGATGTACCGCTCGGGGCAGCTCGACGAGGCGCTGGACGGGGCTGATGCGGTCATCCTCTCCGTGGCTTCGCAGGGTGTGCCCAAGGTCACTGAGATGGCCCTGCAGGGGATCTCGAAGTCCAAGGTCCTACTGCTCACCAGCAAGGGCTTCTGCCCTGACGACGACGGCAAGATCCAGCTTCTACCCGACGCGATCCGCCGGATCGCTGGTGACAACGGTGTCGTGCTGCCGCCGATCGTCGCGGTTGCGGGCCCCTGCAAGGCCAACGAAGTGGCCGATGGCAAGCCCACCGCCACCATCTACGGCTGCCTTGACCGGAGCATTGCCGAGCAGATGGCCAAGGACATCTCCACCGACGTTTACTGCATCGAGCCGACCGACGACGAGATCGGGGTCGAGGTGTGCGCGCCGATGAAGAATGTCTACGCGATCGCGCTCGGTTTGGCTGATGGGCTTGAGGAGGGCAGTGGCTTCCCGCACCACAACCTCAAGGCGGCAACCTTCGCTCAGGCTGTGCGCGAGATGTCCGAGCTGTCGAAGGCGCTCGGCGCTAACCCGGTGACCGCCTACGGGCTGGCTGGCGTCGGTGACCTTGAGGTGACTGGCCTGTCCGGCCGCAACAAGGTCTACGGGCTCCGGATCGGCCGGGGCGAGCCGGCAGTGGAAGCACTCGATGCGATGATCGCTGCCGAGCAGACCGTCGAGGGTGTGCCGGCAGCCGGGCTGGCCAAGCTGCTCGTCGAACAGTATGGCCAAGGCTTGTCAGATGGGCTCCCGCTGTTGGCTGCGGTCCGCAGAATCATCGCCGGCGAGGAGAATCCTAAGGAGATCGTGCAGGCAGCGGTGCTGCCCGCCAAGCTGGTCTGACCAGGTCGCTAATCTGATCACGACGTGGCTGCGGCCGGTGGCGTTGCCGCCGGCTGCAGTCGCATGTTGGTTCGGACGCGCGAACCCGCAGCACAAATGTGGCCCGAACGACCTGTCTCGATCATTCGGGCCACATTGCGGCGGGCACGGGCAGCGATCAGTTCGAGATCGGTTGCCCGATCGCTCACTTCTGTTCGGACTCGATCTGGGTGACTCGGGCGACCTTGGGGGCGCTACGCGAGTTCGGGTCGTAGGTGTTGGCGAGGTAGTTCTCGAGCAGCACCTTCGCGGTCTCGATGCCGGTGGTCTGGGCGCCCATGGCGACCATGTTGGCATTGTTACTGAGAGTGGCTCGCTGAGCCGAGTAGGGGTCGGCGAGCAGTGCACAGTAGGCACCCTTGACCTTGTTGGCAGCGATCGATACGCCGATGCCGGTGCCGCAGACCACGACGCCGCGGTCGTAGTCGCCCCGGGCCACTGCACGGGCCACATCAGCCGCCACGTTGGCGTAGATCGGGTCCTCGGCGCCAAGGTCGGCCACCTCGTGGCCGAGCGACTCCGCCTTCTCCATTAGGGCCATCTTCAGCGCAGTGGCGTTGGGGTCGCATCCGAATGCAAGCTTCATTTGGGTTCCTCCCGAGAGATGTCAGGCTTCCTCACAAGATACCGCACGTTGCCGCGTCCGGACTGACCCAGCGGTCATGCAATCTGGCATCGGATTCGCCCGCACTTGCCGGTTGAGCGGGCCCTCTCCCTTCCCGGGTCTTCAGGCCAGCCTGCCGGCCAGGTAGTCGTTGCCCACTGCCTGCTGGGTGTCGATGACCCGCCGAACGTAGGGCGCCGCCGCAGCCTCCAAGCTTCGCCCGATCAACGGCAGATTGACGCGGAACTCTGCCTTGAAGTCGACCTCCGTGACCCGCCCGAGGTGGATCATCTCGCCGGTACCGCCCATGGACGCCGGCATTCCCTCAATGGCGACCTGAATGCGTCCTTCCCGGTTCCCGTTGAGGCTAGGTGGCTGCCAAACGATGGTCAGGTCGATCTTCAAGACCGGCCCGGTGAACGGCTTGGCCTTGTCGGGTGCAGGTACCTCGGCCAGCACGTGGCTACCGGCAATGTCCGCAGAAACCTGCCAGCGCACGGCCCCGGCGGCCCGGGC